>Ga0255347_1000598_pt1 | contig 64152 bp, 58 predicted proteins | sample wastewater_treat_2_FD_192479 | JGI IMG/M metagenome (GOLD analysis project Ga0255347, IMG submission 192479) | Wastewater microbial communities from Lulu Island WWTP, Vancouver, Canada - plant24 | ecosystem: Engineered > WWTP > Wastewater > Unclassified | place: Canada: Vancouver, British...
AAAAATTTAAAATCCGCTGCCACATATAACTTTAAAACAAAAAAAATAGAATTCAAAAATATTTTCGCAAGTTTTAATGATGCCGAGATCAGTGGTTCTGGAGTTCTTACAAATTTCTCGGATACTGGAAACTTGGAATTTTCTGGGACAATTAAAAATGCAGACAGCACAAAATTCCATAATCTAGTCCCTTTCTTTAAAAACATGGATATGAGAACAAATGCTTCTGGTACATGGACTATAAAAGGCTCCATATCAGACCCATTGCTGCAAGCAAAAGTTGCTTCAGCTGGTGGAAAGTTTAGAGATATGACAGTGGATAAATTTGCTGCAGATGTAACATATTCTGACAATAAACTTCAGCTATCACCAATAAAAATTAATGGATATGATGGGAAAGCAACGATGAACTGTTCTATTGCTTTCTCTACTCTAAAACCGGATGGCTCCCGAACTCCTTTTTCCTGGAGCCTTGAAGGTGACTTAAATAAAGTCCGTGTTTCAGCTATAAACGATGCTCTAAAATCAAAAGAGAAAATCAGTGGAATTTGTACTGCTTCTTTTAACATGAAAAATGAGGGTGACGGATTCTTCTGGAAAGCAAAAATAATGGATGGAGATCCAAAGTGGAGGGAGTTCTCTGCCAAATCCTTAAGCGGCGAAGTCACAGGAACAACAGAAGATGTGTCTATAAACAATGTTTATGCAAAATTTTTACACGGGAATGCAACGATAAACGGAAAAATTGGGCTAGCCGACAAAACCACATCCACAGGAGGCGCCGTTCTTGATCTAAAAATTTTGACGGACGAATTAAATTTATACGAACTTCTTAGGAAGCACCTCCCATCTGTAAGAGGCGTACAGGGATTATTGAAAAGCGAGATACATGTAAAAGGCCCGGCATCCACTCCAACTTTTTCAGGAATAGCAACGCTACAACCCTTAAGATATCGTGACTTCTTACTTCCTGAAGTTTCCTTCAACTTTAACGCAGACTATAAAAATATAGACATTTCGAATGCAAAAGCTATTTTAAAGGACGGCTCTATAAGCGGCTCCGGTAAAATATACAAAAAAGATAATAACTGGGAAACCCTGTTGAACGTAGAAGGCGATAGAGTTGACCTCAGGCAGTTCGGAGCTTATCTTCCTGAGAAAGTCAGAGACCGGCTGGGAGGTCGTGCCAGTTTTGAACTGCACGGCGATGGTAAACTTGGCAATTTTACCGGTAAAGGACAAATTAAATCCAACTGGCTAAGAGTCATGGGTATTAAGTTTACAAATTTAAATGCTCCCTTTTATATAGCAGACGGATATGCATTTATTGAAGACGTAAATACTGACATGAACGGCGGAATTTTGTCCGGCGGTATTGCCGTAGATCTTAAAAAGAACGTCTGGGGGGGAATGTTAACGGCACTTGATATTAATATAGACTCAACTGTTAAGCAGTTTCTTCCCAATATCAAGGGAGAAATAACAGGGAAAGCTGACTTAAAAATAAGAGGCCAGGGTGAGACAGGAAGGCTTAGTACGGTGAATGGAAGCGGTGTCATAATAATGAAAGACGGTTCTATCTCCGAATTTGATGCGGTAGAAGCGGCCATGAAATATACATCAGGTAACCCGTTAAGATTTGAATCTGTGCAAGCAACCTTTACTTTTGACGGAGGAAATATTGCCATTCTTCCCGGCAGTCAAGCTTTAGCTCCGGAGGGAGACCCCGTATATCGCTATGTCATGCTCGACGGGCTGGTTAATAATAAGCAAGAGGTTGCACTTTTTGCAATGGGGAAAGTCAATATTAGAGCGTTAAACGCTCTCTTGGGAGCATTGCAAGGAGTGATAAGTGTCGGTACCGATCTCACTTCAGATAACTTGGATAAAAATGAACTGCTTAAAAACTTTCTTGGAGGTGTATTATCTGGCTATACTCGTAACGAGTTTAGTTTTATTACAATGAATATTAATGGAAAAATTGGAGCATTGCAGTATAGCAACGTCAAAGTTGACAAAAATACCACAAAACCCGGCACCTCGAAAAATATTCCTAAATCGGATAGCGACCCAGAGGAGAAAACTATTCTAGACGGCAATACTAAAATAAAAATTAATTTTGAAATTCCCGTTGGCCCAGGCAAAAGCAAGACTCCAGATAATATAAAGGACAAAGTTGTTGAACAGACACTGGAAAATTTGTTAAACAACTTGAACTTCGGTCTTTAATCATGAATCCTCGTATAACTTTAATTCTGGGTGGGGCAAGAAGTGGGAAAAGTTCTTTTGCAGAGCTATTAGCATTAAAGTCTAATGACAAAGTAACTTATCTCGCTACGGCAGAGACAAAAGACTCTGAGATGTTGAAACGAGTAGAAATACACAAGAAAAGACGTCCTCAAGAATGGGATACTTGGGAGGGAGATCTTACTACTCTTCCCTCTGTGATAGCTTCTCTTTCCGGAGTTTTACTGCTCGACTGTTTGACTATGTGGTTAACTCGATTTTTTCTTGAAAACGATCTTTCTGAAAAAGGTGATGAAGAAAGCTGGCTCAAGAGAGAGGAAGAGATCAGAACCCTTACTGAAAAATTGTGCAATGCACCTAAAGGGAACACTCACCTAATCATAGTAAGCAATGAAGTTGGCTTTGGTCTTGTTCCACCTTATATAATGGGCAGAAGATTCCGCGACCTTCAAGGAAGAATAAATCAGCTCGTGGCATCGAAAGCAGACAATGTTGCACTAGTCGTTGCGGGCTGTCCTCTTTGGATAAAAGGAAAAGAGGCCTTATAATATTAGTCTTTACAAACAATATGATTTAAATGAGGTGTAAATAATAGATGAAAAAAACTTTTGAAGCTTATATGAGCAAATTAGAGAGCGAAATTCGCAATACTCGCTTTTCTTTTAATTTCTTGTCTCGCTTTGTGGTTATATGGACTTTATTAACACGTATTCCCCTACCTAAACGTTTTTGGCCGGAAGAAAATATTCAAGGCAAAGATGCGCTCGTTCTTTCTCCGATTGTCGGAGGCATAATTGGCATGCTAACAGCCATGATTGTTCTCTTTTTTTCCCTTTTACGTATCGGAAATCTTCCTGCAGCGTGGATTGGAGCAGCATTTTATGTTCTTTCAGGCTGGGCTATGCATCTTGACGGCTGGAGTGATCTTTGGGACGGGTTGGGTTCTGGAAGAAGCAAAGAAGAGCTTCGCTCTGTGATAAAAGACAGCTGTCTCGGCTCTTATGGGGTTATCGGATTAATTTTAGCACTAGCTCTTTGGACAACTTTACTCGCTTCAGTACCAAACACGCAAAAAATAGCCGCACTGATGGTTGCCGCTTCAACAGGAAGATTTGCAATGTGTGTCGCAGCCTTAAAAGGTGAATATCCCTGGGAAAAAGGCCTGGCAAAAGGATGGGTGGATGGGTTTGAGGGATATGACATTTTTCTCTCCTTTATCTGTTCTCTTTTTTTCATGCCCATTGCTCCGCTCTCTTGGCTTATTTCAATGTTTTTAGCCTCAATCTCCTCCTATTTTTTAGCTGTGCACATGAACAAAAAGCTTGGTGGAGTTAATGGCGATGTGCTTGGTGCAGTCGCTGTTTTGGGAGAGCTGTTATCTCTTCTGGTTTTTGCTCTGTGAGTTTTAAACCAAAACTTATTGTAGTCGATATAGATGGCACAATATTAAATAGTAAGTGTGAATTGAGTGAACGAACGAAAAATGCATTGCAAAAAGCTATTGAACAAAATATAAATATAATCGTAGCAACAGGCCGAATGTATACCTCAGCCTTACCTGTATTAAAGAAAGCAGGAATACATCTTCCATCTATTTTTTTTGATGGGGCTCTTATACGCAATCCTAAAACTGACGAAACCCTTTATGAAAAAGGGTTGGGCGAGAAACTAACAGCAGAAATAATGGATTTCTATTATGCAAACGGATGGTATTTACAATCTTATTTTAACGACAACCTATACGTTGTCGACAATAATGATCCAAGATGTAAATATTATGAAAGTATTGCTAAAATTGATGCCATACCTTTGGGAGATGATTTCTGGAGCTTTTACGTAAACTCTTCCAAACTTTTAGGGATTGAACAGGACTTTTTAATGCTCGAGGAAAAGCTTGAATTAACAAGAGAAAAATTTGGTGAGCGAATCTACTCCGTAAAATCATGGGGGACTTTTATTGAGATGGTCCATCCTGAGGTGAACAAAGCCGCTGCTCTGGCAATATTAGCTAAAGAGATGGGAATCCATCGTAAAGATGTTTTGGCTATTGGTGACAGTGAAAACGATTTAGAAATGCTTGAATGGGCAGGACACGGCGTTGCAATGGGAAATTCAGAAAACCATGTAAAAAGTATGGCAGACGAAATAACTCTTGACAATGATAAAGATGGTGCCGCAAGAATCATTGAAAAATATCTGAGGATTTAACCGTTACCTGTAAAATTCAAAATATCATCACTTGTTTTGGAGGCGCATTTATGAAAAAATTCTCCGAGCTTAAAGCTCCTACGTTATCATTTGAAATTTTTCCACCAAAAGGAACTGGTAAGCTTGACAGTATATTTTCTACTGTAGACGCTCTTGTTAGTTTGGACCCTGACCTTATAAGCGTCACATATGGTGCCGGTGGTACAAGTAGAGAAAACACCGTTGAAATTGCTTCCAAAATACAAAACTTACACTCCCTCCCGGCTACAGCCCATTTAACCTGTGTGGGAAGTACGAAAGAGGACATGAAGTGCATCCTAACCAATCTTCGCGACAAAGGGATTAGAAATATATTAGCTCTTCGCGGAGATTTAGCTGATGATGGAACCCTAACAGATTTCTATTACGCTTCTGACCTTATCAAGTTTATAAAATCGGAATTTGACTTCACTATTTTTGCTGCCTGTTACCCCGAAAAACATATTGAAGCACCCTCTATGGAAGAGGATTTGCTTAATCTAAAAAGAAAAGTTGATTGTGGGGTAGATGCTCTAATCTCTCAGCTTTTTTTCGACAATAACTTTTTTTATGATTTCCGAGATAACGCACGAAAGATCGGAATAAAAATTCCAATAATTGCGGGTATTATGCCGATTACGTCTGCATCACAGATAAATAGAATGGCGAATTTGTGCGGTGCTTCTATTCCGACAAAAGTACAAAGAATAATAGCTGCATATAGTCATAATGGAATGGCAATGAGAGAAGCAGGGCTCGCTTATGCAACGAATCAAATAGTTGACCTCCTTGCAAATGGGGTGGATGGAATCCATTTATACACAATGAATCAACCTACGCTTGCTAAAACAATATCAGAAAGCATTCGCGGAATATTATATTCTTTGAGAGGTAAACGTGAATAACTTCTACCCTTTCGTACTAAAAGAAACGTTGCGTTTACTTTCAATGCAAAAGCAAACGGCCGATGTCACTTTTTTAAACAAAGTGGAAGAACTGTATGAAAAGTTAATTGCTTCCGCAGCGCCTAAATCACTTTCTGCTCGTGTTCCAGTAACGATTAAGAACGATACTGTAAAATTCGCTTCTTATACAGTAAACTCTGAGAGTTTAGCCAAATTATTAAAGAATTGTAGTTTTTGCTTGTTAATTGCAACCACACTGGGATCGAATGTCGATACACTGATATCGCGAACTCAGATAGAAGATATGTCCGATGCTGTTATTCTTGACGCCCTTGCTTCATCACTTGCAGACTTACTTTGTGACATGGAAGAAGCATCTGAAGCAAAAAAACTTTCGGAAAATGAATATTTAACCATGCGCTTTAGTCCCGGATATGGAGACGTTCCTCTCATTGCATCTGAAGGAATACTTGAAATATTAAATGCTAAAAAGAGGATAGGCATGGGATTAACAGAATCATCAATGCTCATTCCGATAAAATCAGTAACTGCTTTTATCGGAATATCTGACAGAAAAGAACATCGCGGATTATCATGTGATAGTTGTTCCATTGCAGATCGTTGCTTATATAGAAAAAGGGGGGATTTTTGTGGCATTCGAAATAAATAATGACAAGGTATTAATTTTAGATGGGGCCATGGGTACTATGCTACAAAAAAGAGGCCTTAAAGTAGGAGAAATCCCCGAACTACTTAATTTTACTGCACCTGACATCATAGAAGAAATTCACACAGAATATCTCGATGCAGGGGCGGACGTAATACTTACAAACAGCTTCGGAGCAAATCGTTTCAAAGCTAAAAAAATAGGGCGCTCCGTAGAAGAAATAGTTGTAGCATCTGTCAACATCGCGAAGAAAGCCATAGCCGGAAGAAAAGATAAATTTATCGCTCTCGATGTTGCTCCGTGCGGAAAAGTGTTGGCTCCTGCAGGCGATCTATCATTTGAAGATGCTGTAGATATATTCGCAGAAATAGTAACTGCCGGTGAAAAAGCAGGTGCTGACTATATACATTTTGAAACCTTCACAGATCTCTATGAGTTAAAAGCTGCCATTATAGCTGCGAAAGAAAATTCAAAGCTCCCCATTGTCGCAACTATGAGCTTTGAAGAAAATGGAAATACTTTTTTTGGTGCCACTGTAAAATCCATGGTTATTACGTTAGAGGCTCTTGGGGTCGTGGCACTCGGAGTAAACTGTTCTCTCGGTCCCAAACAACTTTCCTCCATAGTAAATGAGTTGCTTGAGTTCTCTTCTGTACCAGTTTTTATAAAGCCAAATGCAGGACTGCCTATCATAAGAGGGGAAGAAATTCAATACGACATAACAGCAGAAGAGTTTGCTTCATATATGAAAGATTATGCTCTTTTAGGAGTCAGAGCAGTTGGTGGTTGCTGCGGGACTAACCCTGAATATATAAAACTTCTAAAGAAAGATCTTAGTAAAATTAAACCGAAACCCATATCATTTAAAAACTTTACCGCTATCTGCTCTCCTTCAAAACAGGTGTTTTTTGGGAAAGACATTGCCCTAATTGGCGAACGCCTCAACCCAACAGGAAGAAAAACACTTCAAGCGGCAATAAGAGAGGGCAATATTGACTTTATTCTAAAAGACGCGATAAAACAACAGGAACAAGGAGCTAATCTGCTTGATGTAAATATGGGATTACCCGACATAGACGAACCTCATATGCTGTCCAAGGTTGTTAAAGAAATACAAGCCATATTAGATTTACCGCTTCAAATCGACTCTTCAAATTATGACGCATTAGAGAGTGCCGCCCGTATTTATAATGGCAAACCCATAATAAACTCTGTTAACGCTAAAAAAGAATCTCTTGATAAAATTTTGCCTATAGTGAAAAAATATGGTTGTGCCATCCTAGGGTTGACCTTGGACGATAGCGGCATTCCTGAAACTGCAGAAGAAAGAGTCGCGATAGCAGAAAAAATAATAAATACTGCAAAAAAATTAGGCATCCCATCAAAAGACATCCTAATTGACTGCCTTGTTATGACAGCTTCTGCTCAGCAGAAACAAGCATCTGAAACACTAAAAGCTGTTCGTCTTGTGAAAGAAAAACTTAAAGTAAAAACTGTCCTAGGTGTCAGCAACGTATCCTTTGGACTTCCCAATCGCCCATTGCTGAATCGAACCATGCTTGCGATGGCACTTACACAAGGACTAGATGCCCCGATAATGAATCCTGGAGACATAGACATGTCCGAAACTGTTGCCGCTTTTCGCACACTTACAGCAAAAGACAACAACTCTGAACAGTACATAAATAAATTTTCAGAACAAGCTCCAAAAAATAATAAGATAGAACAAAATGAATCTCTACCTCTGCCTTATGCAATAACTCACGGGCTAAAAAAAGAAGCGGAGGAAGCTACAAAGTCTTTGCTTGAAAAGAAAAAACCGTTGGATATAATTGAGAATGTAATTATTCCTGCTTTGAACTTAGTCGGAGAAAATTATGAAAACAACAATATTTTTCTGCCTCAGTTAATAAAATCAGCAGAAGCAGCCAAATCGTCATTTGAACTTCTGCGCTCTGTTCTTTCTAAAAACGATTCTCTTGCAATAACTCAAAGAAAAAAAATAGTCCTTGCCACCGTGCATGGGGATATTCACGACATAGGCAAAAATATTGTCAAAATTATCATGGAAAACTATAACTTCGATGTAATTGATTTGGGCAAAGATGTTCCTCCTGAAACAGTTTTACAAGCGGTAAAAACAAGTGGGACATCCATTGTGGGACTTAGTGCTCTAATGACTACAACGGTAGCATCAATGAAGAAAACCATTGAACTACTCAGAAGTGAGTGCCCCGCCGTAAAAATAATAGTAGGAGGAGCAGTTCTTTCTCCATATTTGGCAAATCATGTTGGAGCAGACTGTTATGCAAAAGATGCAATGGAGGGAGTAAGAGCAGCAGAAAAGTTTTAGCCTACTAATTATTTTTCTGTTTTTGATAAACTGTTTCAAGAGTGTTACAAGAAGATATGATCTATTTGATAGAGCCTACTTTATTGAAATCCATTTCGTTAAACTGAGATCTCTTTCCTTTGTGAAGACGGAGTTTTCTATGTTTTGTTCCTATTCCGCTTTTATCATTCTTTCTAGCATAAAAGGTCAGCCCGCCGCCATCTATTATATAGGTTGCCATTCCATTTTTTATTTCTCCACTTTTCATTACGTTGCTAGAATTCTTTGTTAGTAAGAAATTAGATATGCCTAATCCTTTTTCTGTTTTATACTTGTCGGAGGCAGTTTCAACTTCTACAACCCTTCCATTCACAAAAACTATTGACACAGCTCTATGTCGAAAATCTTTTTTGTTGTATACCCATGTTTCTACATCAGTTTTTTTAAAATTTGATTTCTCTTGGAATTTTGAGAAAAACTTTTTGTTAGGTTCTCCAAGATTTTTTTTGACTCTATCTTTCGTATCATCCAATGAAATATATCCCATCGATTTTCCTGGCATTATAACGAGTTTGCTATTGCCAGGATGACCCATCATAATTTTAGCTGCCAATGCACCATGTTCCCCTCGTTTATCAGAAGACACTTTTTTTGAATATCGTTCATATGCTTCAACTGCTTTTTCATATGCACGTAAATTTATCAACTTTTTCCCGGTTGAAAGCAATGCCTCTGTGTCATTGGTATATTTTGCAAAATTAGATAATGCTTCTATTGCACCGTTTCTATCTCCGCTTGTTATTTTTATTTTTGATGTTAAATTCCATAAATCCGCATTTTTCCTATCCTTCTTGGTGGCGTTTTCCAGAACACTTAATGCTTTCTCTTTATCTCCGTTTTCTAGATATAGCCAACCAAGTCGAATTGTTGCTCTTGTGTCGTTTGGCAATATTTCTAAATGCTTTTCATAATATTGAATGGCATCTTTTGTTTTGTTCATCATTTCAAAACAAAAAGCGATTTGATAAAGAACATCTTTTCGTTCCGGACGTAGTTTTAAAACTTTCAGAAAATGTTCAACCGCATAGTTATATTCTTGTTGTTTAAAAAGAATCGTTCCCGCCTGATAATGTTTTTCCGGCAAAACAGTTGATCTATAATATAGAATTCCACCAACTACAAACAAAAAGATTACTAGCGTGCTTAATATAATAAAAAGAGATTTGGGTAGCGGAGGACGCTGTTCTTTTTTCAAAACCCACTGTTTTTCTTCCTCTGTCGTTCCAATCTGTTCTTCTGTTGCTATATTAGGGCACATATTTTTTTTATCTTTTCTTCTTAAGTCCTCAAGCTTGGACATTTGTCTTTACACTACCCTTCCCAAAATAATGATTATCTATTGTTATATAACTCATAAATTCAAGCAAATATTATACAGTATATAGGTGCTTTTACTATGATATATTTTACCAACTTGTTATACAATACTTATTTAGTTTGGCTTTTCTTCCCCATATAAGCCATTTTTCAACATAAAATATGCCTTATATGGCAAATGATACGGAGGCGCTTTTTTGCTTTTAAATTTTAAAGAAATAGAACTTGGCGATATTAATTTTTTTTCTAAATACTGGCGACAAATGGACCAGATTAATTCCGGTTATTGTTTCCCCGTTCTTTGGGGATGGAACGAGGATTATGTCTGCAGTCTTGCTCCTGACGAAGAACTCGATCTTTTATGGATAAAACAAGCTACCCCCAATCCAGTAACACTGGCTCCTCTTGGAAATTGGCATCAAGAAAACTGGAAAAAAATAATTTTGGACCGCTTTGGTAAAAATATGGATTTTTATTATGTTCCTGAAGGGCTTCTTAAAATTTGGCAAAAACAATTTGGAGAATCCATTGAGATTGAAGAATTTCGCGGCGGGTGGGATTATCTTTATGACATCAAAAAACTTGCGACGCTCTCAGGAAACGCATATATGAAAAAACGAAATCGCGTTAATCAGTTTCGGAAAGCTTACAAGTATAATTATATCGAAATTACAGATGCAATAACATCAGAAGTTATGGATTTTCAACTCTCTTGGTGCCAAGCAAATCACTGTGCCGACGTAATAGGATTGAAAAGAGAGTGTCGTGCCATAAAAAGAATTTTAGAGAACTGGAACAATCTTCCTAATTTATGTGGCGGTGTAATTAAAGTAAACGATAATATTGCGGCTTACACGATAGGGGAACTTTCCGGAGAAACATTATTTGTCCATTTTGAAAAAGCCAGCTTAGAATATAATTCAGGTTACCAAATAATCAACAGAGACTTTTTAGCAAATACATTAAAAAAATACCCGGAATTAAAAATAGTAAACAGAGAAGAAGATTTAAATGACCCCGGCCTAAGAGAAGCAAAAATGTCTTATTTGCCTATAGATTTTGGAAAAGAATATCATGTCGAAATTAAATTTTAATATTTTTTAAAGGGGCGAAATTTTATGAGAGTGATTGATCTCGGACATCCCATAACAAATAATATGCCAACTTTCCCTGGCGACGAACCCCCTGTTTTAAAAAATCACTCACCTATAGAAAGTGGATATAGATCAACTTCTTTAATTATTAATTCGCACAACGGAACACACATTGACGCACCGGCTCACATATTTAAAGATGGAAAATATTTGGAAGAATATCCTAATGAAATATACTTCGGACTTGGAATTGTAATTGACGCTACTGCCTGCATAGGACGTGAAATAAAACTGGAAGATATCAAAAAAGAGTCTTTAGAAAAAATTGGCTATGTCGATTACGTCTTGTTCCGCACTGATTGGTCAAAAAAATGGGATACTAACCTTTACACCTCAGAATTTCCCGTGCTCTCTGAATCTTTAGCTTATTTTCTTACAACACTTAATATTAAAGCTGTAGGTTTTGACACAATTTCAGCAGATGAAATAGCTTCTGAAGAAATGAAAATACACAAAATTCTTCTTTCTTCTGATATTTTAATTATTGAAAACCTTTGCAATTTGGATAAAGTAGGAGAAGAAGTTTTTTGTCTGACTTGTCTTCCCCTGTCTTTTTCAAATCAAGACGGAAGTCCGACAAGAGTCATGGCCATACTGGAGAATTAAGTATCCTTTAAAATCCTATCTATTTTTTATTATCAAGCTTTGCCTCAAAAAAATTCCATCTAAGCTTGTTTAAGTCAAACAGCTATTCTGAGAAAAGGTTCCGGCTATAAGGAATCCAGTACAGTGTTTGAACGCCATCTTGAGGCCTATGCGCTGCTTTGCTCTCAGCATAGAAACTTAACAACGCCTTATACAGTTTCCCTTCATACCACACAACCGCGCCCTGATCATAGTAAGTCGTGTCCCTATATTTATTATTTAAAATAGGAATAAATTCCGGATGCTGAGTTGTCGACTCAATCAACTTATCTGAATCAAAAGTACTTAAATGCAGATACCCTCCATATTGATAATACCTACCCTTTTTAGGTCTTTTTTCATTGCCTGCGATATCTGCATTGCTTGCCTCTCCTTCTTCTTCTCCGCTCGGATATTTAGCCTCTACGTAATCGGGTTTAACAATATCCTCTGTTACTTCTACCCATTTATTTCTGTCCACAATTTCGCCAGTCGGCCATGAACTTAGCGCAACAGTATTATTTGAAGGCGCGTACATATAAGTTTTCCCATTTGAACCTTTAACCAATGTTCCTAAGCCAAAAAATCTATTACGTGCAGAAAAATAAGGAATTACATCTCTTGGAACCTGTATTGTACCATCCGGCATTATCACTTTATTTGATACATATGTTATGGCATTCCAGATTATTTTAGCCTGATAATGAGGCTCAACTTTTAACGAAGGAGAAGGACGGACTCGTCTATATATCATATTGTCATGAGGATTAAAAACTATATCTCCATAATCATATTTTGTACTTGAATTGTACTCTCTGCAGGTAAAATACTCATAATTTAAGTCAGAAGATAAAAGCATTAAATCGAGCCTACTCCATCCTATTTCAGTGTGATTTTTTAAGCTTTCTCTATACAAAAAATCTGTTCTGCCGGGTGGCATTCCCTGAAAGTCCTTCCATGTCTCTGTGAAAAATGTCTCATCATTCATCATTCTCCACTTGGCAGTACTCTCAGAATAGACATAGCTTGCCTCGTTTTCTTGTTCTCCTAATATTAAGTTTTTGGTCAATTGGTATACATGTCCGTTTTTATATATTACATAATAATAAGAATCGACTTTAAAGCTTATTGATACTAGTTCTTTTGCTGTATTCAATCCTACGGTGAAAAATTCTGTCTCATCAACGAACTCTGAAAAATTAAAATCTTCCAGTACGGAAACAACAAAGCTTGCAAAATTTGTATCTCCTAACGGATCATATACCAGATAGCTGGCTTGATATTTAGGATTACCACCTTCATGCTCAGTCCATTCTGTTTTCGCCTTCGCAAATGTTTCTGAAACATCACCAATTATTTGGTCCAAATATTCTTTTTGTTCTTGTATGGATGACCCTGGTCCTGTACCGGTAAATACCTCTGTGTCTTCAGCTTTATATGGGCGGCCTATACCTGAAGGTCCCTCTGGTAAAATCTTCACTGCATCGCTCCAGCGTTCTGCAACACAGTACCTTAGATAATATGGGCTGATCTCGTATTTCTGGGGGTCTTTATGAGCTGCAAGTCTTACGTGCCTACCTGAAGTGGGGTGGGAGTTAATTATGTTGTCTACAACGACGTCACCCGAAGTAGTAAAAAGCTTTAAATAGCCGGGAGAAGATAAATTGTCTACAAGCTCTGTCGGATCATCTTCATTTTTTGCAACGGCCCAGAAAATATCTCCGTCATTTTCGGGAACCAAGTAGTCAGCAAGAATCATCGTGCTTGTCCATAAGGACTTTCCAGACAACGATTCCATATCAGATGCATTTAATATCTTCACATATGATGAACTTACAAAATATAAAACATTGCCGGTTCCAGAAAAAGAACTCCCCTCTCTTGAAAATTTATTAAAAAGAGCCTTATCCAGAGTCACATTTAACTCGGCTGAAGGTTGTTCTGCATCTTGTGCATGTAAAATTATTTTTAGAATAAAGTAAGAGAGTTCAGGGACAGCACTTGTCACAAAAGGCAAATTGAAGCTCAAAGAGGAAATGTACTCAGAGCCTACCAACTTTGTATCCCCGGAAGAATTTCTATAAGTTACAGAGCCATCTTTCAAAAATAAATAATATTCATTGTCTTCTAATTCACTCGATGCCGGAATAGCAGCCATATCAGCGATATTAAGCACTTTCATCTCACTTGCTATATTAAGCTTTGGAGCAATTTTGCTGTTAAAGGAATCAATTGTGAAGCGTGTCCCCGTTATTATCCGACTGTGAGCGGCAGTTTTTGAAAATAAATCAACCCCGACTCTTATGCCAAAGGCAATAGAAGCAAAGACAATTGCAGAAATAAAAAGTCCGATAAATAATTCTACAAGGGTAATTCCCTTAAAACGTTTTTTCATCACGGTTTCCTCTCTATCACATAGAAAGTTGACGTTCTTTTAATGGGTAATTTATATCTAAACTTCGTGATGAGAAGAGATGAATTCCCAATGAGAAGAGATGAATCACCAATATTGGTGACAACGTCTATCTGTTCCCCATTATGTTCTATTTTTTGATTTATCGGGCTGATTGGTGTTCCAGAATGACTCGAAGTCACATCTATTCTCATATTTCTGTCCATTAGATATTCTTCGGGCAAATTAGCAAGTTTTTGTTCTTTTATAGTGTTCTGTCCGGCATCAATAATTATCCTTGCGCCAAAAGTTAAGGATAATGCAAGAGCCAATAATCCTACGGTGAAAATAAGCATAGACACAATGGCCTCTACAAGAAAAGATCCTCTTCGTCTCATTTTTTTATGCTCCATCTGACAGTTTTCGGGGTTGCCTTCATGTCTATTCTGGCTGTTACTCCCCTATATTTATCCTGTTCATACGCTGTTACTGTGACAAAAACTACACTGGAAAGAACTCCCTGTATTTTAACCTCTACTTCGTTTAAAATCCCTGTCTCTGGATCATCGATTACTGTAGTTTTTTCAGAAAAAACGCCATTTTCGATGGCGGCTGCATCTCCAAAATATTCTGGTTCCAAAATAATAGCTTCTGCCACTGTGCTTGCCGTAGAGCGTGCAATATGAGTGAGTCTAGAGGTCATTGTCCCCTTCCCGCGCCATATTTCATTGTGTGTTATCTGAGAAGCTACGTTTATGGCAATTGCAGATAACATTGATAGAATCAAAAAGCCTGATAGCACAATCATTAGCAACGATGCACCTCTGTGTTTCATGCGAAAGCTAGTTTTGCTCACCCAAATTCACCTCTTTAACACCGCCATGCTTTTATTTTGTGTTAATTATAACTTAAAAGGATGTTTTTTAAAAAGATGACTAACAATGCACTTCTTTTTTGTTTATTTAGATAATTATAAAATTAATATAATCTCAAATAATTTATGTAAATAAAAAGTGCCACGCTTTTATCAAGCGTGGCACTGTGTCTTCATGGAGCCGTCTCCCGGATTTGAACCGGGGACCCCATCCTTACCATGGATGTGCTCTACCTACTGAGCTAAGACGGCACCGGTTAAAAATATTTAATAAAACTATAAAAAAATGGTGGTAGAAGTTGGATTTGAACCAACGTAGGCTCTCGCCGGCAGATTTACAGTCTGCAGCCATTGACCACTCGGCCATTCTACCACTCAGTTGTAACAGTAACGCTGTTTATTGCAGTTACGAGCAAATATTCTACATTATATAGATATTTTGTCAAGAGTCAGCATAAATTGCCAAGATATTTTAGCTAAATCGAAGACGTCATACTCCTTAAAATTTATTAAATTTAAAAAGTTATTTTACAACTTTTATCTTGAGAGTAGTATATAATTGCTTTTGTATAATAAAAAGGAGCGTTCTTATGAAAATAAAAATTGATAATTTTGATAACAAACCGATACTCTACTCTGCAACTTTTCTTGTAATTCTCATATGGAGTATAACTTTTATCTCAACGAAAACCCTATTAAAATATTTTGCTCCTTTTGAAATCATTTTTTTTCGCTATGTGATTGCTTATCTTGTTTTTTGGATAATTGATCCACATCCTATTATGCCTAAAAACTTTCGTGATGAACTTAGATTTATCGCTTGCGGTCTTTTTGGAGTAAGCATTAATTTTATGCTTGAAAATACAGCCCTAATGTATAGTACGGCTGCTAATGTTAGCTTAATTGTATCTGCAGCACCGATGCTTACAGGAATTGTTGCACATTTTCTCATTAAAGAAAAACTGACTCCTAAATTTCTTATAGGCTGTCTTCTTGCTACTTCAGGGGTCTTTTTAATAGTGTTTAATGGGCGTTTTATTCTTAAATTAAACCCATTGGGAGATCTTCTGGCAATATTTGCAGCTCTCTCATTCTCAATTTTTTCCGTCACTTTAAAGGGCATAGACAGTAGTTATAAAGCCACGCACATTACTAGGAAATCTTTTTTCTATGCATTATTAAGCTTATTTCCATTCCTTTTTACGCCGCTCTTCAAATGGAAGCCAAGCGTTTTTCTTATTCCTGAAGTCTATGGACATCTTCTATTTCTAGGACTGTTCGCATCAGCCCTTTGCTTTCTTTTATGGAATCAAGTTATCCGAAAATTGGGCCCTGTTAAAGCTAATAATTTTATCTATTTTTCTCCTATTCTTACAATGATTTTCGCAGCCATCATACTAGATGAAAAAATAACGATTTATGCTATAGGAGGCGGCTTTTTGATCTTGATGGGAGTTTATATAACGCAACACCAGAAATTATTTAATTAACCTGGCTTGATTATTAGCTATAATCTAATTATAAAAATTGCATTTTTTCTGTACCATGCATTTTGCTAAATATAACCCTGTTTGTAAAAGATAAATTGGAAAGGGGAACGTTATTTGACTAATTTAGACAGACCAGACTCACTTATATTTGATGTGGACGGCGTTTTGCTAAATGTAGAAAAATCCTTTCCAGAAGTAATTCGGCTCTGTGTATTAGAAGGATGGGAAAAATTCTGCGGAGGAGTCTCAGATGGCATAGGATACACAAAAGAACATGAGCGCATCTTAAAAAGACATATTGCTTTTAACGACGACTATGATATTGCATGGACTCTTCTTACGATGTCAGCCTATGAAAACAACTTATCCCTCTCAAAAAGTTTCCCCTCTCCTCAAAAGCTGCAAAAAGAATTAACCTCTTTTTCTGGTACAGTTCCCGGCTGGGTCTTGTCAAAATATGGAGAATTGGTTTCTCGGCTTGAAGTTAGAAAATATTGTAATAACCTTTATTGCGGAACCGAAACCAGGGAAGGTCTTTATAATCTCGAAACACCTATGCTCAGTTGCCACTGGAAAGAACTTCCTTTGCCCGTTGCAATATACACCGGACGTAATTTAATTGAATTCGAATTAGCAAAGAAAAGTCTCAGTTGGCAAGATTTCCCTGTAGAACATGTAATACATTATGACACTGGGATCAAAAAACCTTCATCAGAAGGGTTAGAAGTTTTATGCAGTAAAATGAACTCTTCAAATCCTTACTTCTTTGGCGATACAGCAAGCGATATGATATCCCAAGCAGCTTTTGGCCGCGGTAAATTTATAGCTATAGGGGATCTCTTGCCAGAAGTTGAATTAAGCTTTCCGTCCACAGAAGAAGCATTAAAGGCCCTTTTGATTAATTTATAACAAATAATAAATAATATCATACAAAAACAAGAGCCTCAAAAGCTGATAGAAGCTTATCAGTTTTTGAGGCTCTTGTTAAACTTTCGCTTTTTATGCCTCTTTAAAAGTTGCTATAACAGCAGTGTGATCTGACGGGCGCTCCATCGCGCGGAGATCTCTCGCAACCTCTACATTAGTACAAAGGGCTGCCTGCGATTTCGTTCCAAGTATGTGATCAATTCTCCAGCCAATATTTCTGGACAAAGAATCCTTCACCCTATAATCCCAATATGTAAATTCTCCTTCTCCTGGTCGATGTTGGCGGAAAATATCTACGATTCCCCACGACATTACAGACTGCAAACTCTCTTTGACATCTATATGAAAACAGGGGTGTTCTTTTTTTGACTTCGGGCTTGTTACATCTATATCTGTCATTGCCACATTCAGGTCTCCTACCCACAATAACCTATCTGTTGGCTTATATTCTCTTTCTAGCAGATTTCTTATCCGTTCTAAAAAAGCCAGTTTATAAGGGTAATCTAAGTGTTCTATAGATTTTCCTTGCGGAATATAAGTGTTTAATATGTTCAATTTTCCGAATCTGGCACGAACAACTCGGGCATTCTCGGACTCTTCTGTTGCCGCGTTCTCGAATTTTCCATCTCCAAGTCCAAACTCTACATTTTCTGGAGTCATTTTTGAAACTATAGCAACTCCGTTATATGATTTCATCCCTTTAAAAACCGAATAATATCCCATCTCATCAAAAAAGTCTGTCGGGAAGTTTTCATCTTGGCTTTTTGTTTCCTGAAAGCATATTATTTCCGGAGCTGTTTCTGATGAAAGCCATTTTTCTAATATTGGAATCCTTGTTCTTACCGAGTTAACATTAAATGTGGCAACTTTTAATTGCACCATATCGTGGCTCCTTTTCAAAAATTATGTATTTTTAAAACAGACTAAAACGCTTTCACTTAACTTTTCAATGTTTTTTTCATTACTTCTTTACAGCCTCTTTTTCATTCTCTCTATAGCGGCATTAATATCATAGTGCCCATCTTCAGCATAAACGTTATCCTCTTTTTTCTCTTCTGCTTTTTGCTTTACAATTGGAACATCTGCTGTCTTTGAAGCTTCTACAGATTTTTGCGGGTTTTGAGAAACGCCTTCTGTTTGCCCTGCTGTTTCTCCGGGAAATTCTGTATCTGGAGCTACTTTAAGAATCTCGTTTTTTATATGTAATAATCTGCGCTCATCGGGCGGATGAGAGTTAAACCCGCTCGGTTCGGCTCTTCTCCCACTTGAAGAAAGCCTTTGTAAAGCAGTGTAAAGACCCACAGGATCCTCGCCATTTTTATGAGCAAGACGAACTGCATAATCATCCGCCTCAACCTCCTGTTCACGGCTCCACCCTGCATAAGCTAAATTTGCGCCAACATTAACTGCCGTTGAAGCAACACTTCCGCCTAAAGAACTCCCAAAAAGCCTTTCCAATAACAGCGAGGCAACTGAAAGACCGGTTGCTTTATTTACTGTAGATTGGTGGTGTCCCAACTTGGCGTGCCCCGCTTCATGAGCCAATACCCCATATAGCTCTGAACGCTTCTCCAGTAAATTTAATAACCCTGTTGTAACAGTTACAGAGCTACCATTTGTCACCCACGCATTTGGAGTTTTGTCGTCAGATTTTACAGTAAAAGGAAGTGCCGTTAAATCTGTTGCTGCTGCAACTTTAGCCCAGATTTCTTTTGCATCTTGCTCCGTAAGCTGCGCCTCTGCGAACGGCACAAATAATAGTGAAAATATGGAAAAAAGAAAAAATATCTTTAGTTTTTTATTAAACATTTTCATACCTCCACAAACAAGCAATATAAAATTATACACAAATCCATTTTAACAGCAGACAACTCTTTGTGAATTGGTCATTTCACCTGTTTTTTTACTCAGTAACTTACTCCTTCTATAAATAATGCGTGTCTCAAGCCCTTATCGCTTACAAGAATCTCTTTTGATTTACAGAGTCTCATTATTTCACGAACTATACAGGCACCCGCTAAGATTATCTCCGCTCTTGCTGGATTTAATCCAACTATTTGAGAACGCTCTTCAATGTTTTTTGATGCAAAAAGACTTATTTGCCGCTCTATTTCTTCCAAACTAAGTGGCATCCCTTGAATTTTTGCATCATAAACAGACATTTTTGCCTTTATCGCAGCCATTGTGGTGATGGTTCCTCCTATTCCTATCAGGATTGCACCTTCCTCCGATATCTCTTGTTTGAGAAACTCTTCCCTGATAGCCTTTTGTCCAACCATAAGTTTTTTGGGCGATATTGGAGGCTTTAAAAAATATTTTTCTGTTAATTCAATTGCACCTACATCAACACTTATCTTCCTCTTAATGATACCTTTGTCGCTAAACACAATATCAGAGCTTCCTCCACCCACATCAAGGGTGACAACCTTATTTTTTTGTGCAACCGGGAACCCTGAAAGAACAGATAAAAAAGAAAGACGTGCCTCATCTTCGCCTGAAATAATCTTTAAGTCTATATTGGTTAATTCTTTTAATCTCTTTTGAATAACGTTTTTGTTTTTTGCGCTCCTTATTGCCATGGTTCCCACGATTTTAATATCAATTGCACCGGAAGCTTTCGCCATCTGCACATAGTTCACTGCTTCTAAAAGAGTTCTTTCAATCGCCTCTTTTCCCAGAGAACCGTCTTTCTGCAGTCCTTCTCCAAGTTTTGTTATTTTATTTATGTCTTTTAATATGAATATTTCTCCATTTACTATTTTCGCAATGCAAAGCTTTATTGAGTTTGTTCCGATATCTATAACAGCTTTTATCATTTTCCCCACCTCATGTAAAAATTAAGTTTTTATCTTCTCACCAAAATAAAAAGATGTAAGCAAAAAGCCCTATCAAGGATAGAATATAGCTATATTATATTTTAAAAACTTATCTTAAATAATTATATTTGGAAATACACTGTACACAGTACTTGCATCCACTTGTAAACAAACGAAAGCTGGGGTGGTTAAAGATGAAATCTATTGCGATTTTCTATGCATCGGTTGGAACGGGGCATCGATCGGCAGCGGAAGCACTTAGAGACCAATTCATAGAATCTGTACCAGATGGCTATGTTTTATGCAAAGATATACTTGAATATACTCCAACTTTTTTGCGTTCATTTATTTCCAAAACTTACCTCTTCATGGTTAAACATGCACCTTGGATGTGGGGGATGCTTTACTGCGGATCTGACAAAACTTCCCTTTCTTCTTTTTGTTTTGATAAAATACACACAGTTCTCTGTAAGTTTTTTTTACCTAAAATTGTAACAGAGCTAAGCAAACAACCTATTGACGCGATTTTCTTTACTCACTTTTTTGGGGCCTTGCCCCTCGTAAGAAAAGGAGGAAAAATCCCAATATTTTATGTAAATACGGATTTTTTATGTCATAAATTTCAAATTAGCGGTGAATTTAAAACAACGTTTGTTGCAAGTGCCCTCGCAAAAAATCAGCATCTTGATAAAAACATACATAATGTTGTCTATACAGGCATTCCTATTCCTCCAAAGTACAATACTCTTATATCAAAACAGGAAGCCAGAAAAAAATTAGGCTTTGAAGGCGAAGATAAAATTGTCCTTATAAGCGGTGGCGGCATCGGAGCCAGCTCTATTTATAGCGTAACAAAAGCTCTGGCACCGTACAAAAATATAAAGTTTGTTGTTATCTGTGGCAACAATAATACGTTATATAAAAAGCTTACAGCAGAATTAAAAGGTTATACCAACGTTTTTATTTTAAAATTTATAAAAAATATAGAAGACTACTATGTGGCAGCAGATCTTGGAATTATTAAACCGGGAGGGCTATCTCTGTCAGAAGCTTTGGCAGCACAGCTTCCTCTTTTGCTTATGACACCGATACCGGGACAGGAAAAATTAAATTTTGATTATTTATCCAAAGAAGGCGTCGTAGAAGTATTAGAAAACATGGAGGAAATATATAAAAAGGTAGATAGAATGCTTTATGAACCAGGCTCTCTTGACGAAATGAGGTTAAAAATAAAGTTTTTTTCTCGTCCTTATGCGGCAAGAGATATTTTGGAAAAAGCAAGGGAACAAATTATGGACACAAGAAAACAGGAAAATTCTACCTTTAATAAAAATTCATAAACCTTGCGAGGTACAAGAAAAATCATTTTCTTTTATCTAAACCACATTATATTTTAGGCGTCTTTCAAGCAGAGAAAAGAAAGATTTTTATAAATAAAACACATTTATTGCGCATAGATGCGAAATAAATGTTTTACTCACCACTTTCACTATTTTTTTGTAAAATATACAAATAATAACAAATGACAACAATGAATCGGAGGAGTTTCTATGAAAAAATATATGAATATCATATTATTTCTTTTATTATTTTTCTTCTTTTTCTCTACTCAAACTCATGCGGCACAAAGAGATCAAAAATTTGCAAACGAGGTTGGAGAACAGCTATACGAAATATTGAAACAGCCAGATTCTCTTAAAGTTGTTGTCAACAAAGTGGATTTATGGATAGAGGCAAAGGGTGCTGATATAGACGGAATCAGAGTTGATAACATAGGGATTAGAGCAAAGCTGAAAAAAGGAGTAGACTCTTACGACAAAGAAAATCCAGCAAACTTAATAGAATCATCAGAAGGTGAAATTGTTCTTTTAGAAGCTGATGTAAACAATTATTTCGCAAAAGAAGGTGCAATAAAGGGGTTTTCGGAACTAATTTTTGATTTTACCAGTAAAGGATTCAGCGCAGAGGGTAAATATGCTGCAGAATTTTTGTTCAACTTGACTGTTCCTCTTTCTGCTTCAGGGAAACTTGGAATTGAGAATGACGCAGTCTATTTAAAAGAGACAATATTATCTATACAAGGCATAAGTGCAACAGAGACCATCTCACAGTTTATTGTAAATAAACTTAATCCACTGTTATCTTTTAAAAAAATCCCCTTCCCAATTACGTTTGATAAAATTATTATGAGTGACATCTCTGCCAAAATGACATCTAACCCAAAACCTTTTTCAAAAGGAGCCACCTGGTCTAAATAAATATAAAAAGTAGAATAATGAGTGAAAATAATGAGTGAAGGACTGTTTTCTTGTCCTCTCAACCATTATTCTACTTTTTATTACCCACATGCGTTATCCACTTTTTGTGGATAACGCTTTGCCTTTTACAATCTTTTTCGACCAATCCGTCTTTTTTCCACCTACTTTTTCTATATTTTTTCAAAAGTTGTACAACTATTCTAAAATTTGTATCGTTTTTGATTGCTTTTTTTCCACCAATACACAATAACTGTTGATAAATAGTCCACATTGATTTTTACAGGCTAATTCATATTAATCAAATATTTTCTATTTTCTTTTTATTTAATAATTCCTTTTATCATAGTGGGTTATCTTTGTTTTCCACTGAAATTATTTTTCTATTTGTGCATATGTTGATAACTTTTGTGGATTCTATATTTTTTTTTCACAATCATCTCTTTATTCATGATAGAATAAATTTGTTTACTTATATATTCTGAGGTGAGTTGTTTGTCAAAAGAGCTAGATAATATTTGGAATGAATTTACGTCATACTGCGTAGAGAGGCTGTCTGATATTGACTCTGCTGTAAAAACTTATTTAGACACATGTCTGCCGCTTTCTCTAGAAGATGGGGTTCTTGTGTTAGACGTTCCTACACCATTTGCAAGAGAACAAATCAAAAAAAGATTTTTGCCACAAATGAAAGAACTTCTGCAGGAGACGAGATTTGGGTCTGATATAAATATCGTGGTCAGCGAGGACATAAAGAAGGATACAGAAGCAGAAGTAAGGGCTGTCGCTGTTACGGAGTTTGGCAGAATCTCTACCAAAAAAAATGGCCTAAATCCAAATTATATTTTCTCTACCTTTGTTGTTGGAAAATCTAATCGTCTTGCGGACGCTGCTTGCCTTGCCGCAGCAGAAGCACCAGGTGCTGCTTATAACCCCCTTTTCATATGGGGAAAAGTTGGACTAGGAAAAACTCATCTCATGCACGCAATCGGAAATCATGTCCAAGAAAATAAAACAGATGCAAAAATTCTTTATGTAACTGCAGAAAATTTTACAAATGATTTTATTTCCGCAATTAGAAATAAGAGTTTTGCTTTTGAGGATTTTCGTTCTCGTTATCGTAATCTTGATGTTTTAATGATAGACGATGTCCAATTTTTAGGCATTGGGGATAAGGGTGCTACACAGGAAGAGTTGTTTCATGTATTCAACACACTTTACAACGCGAAAAAACAAATAGTTATAAGCTGTGATAGCCCTCCAAAAGAAATAAATGGAATTGAAGAAAGGCTGGTTTCTCGTTTTGGGTGTGGTCTTGTTGCAGACATACAGCCACCTGATTTGGAAACGAGAATGGCAATACTTCAACAAAAAGCTGAAGACAAAAAGTATAATATTCCAGAAGATGTAATTATATTTATAGCGCAAAATATTCCAAGCAATATTAGAGAATTAGAAGGAGCTTTGAATAAAACTGTTGCATGCTCTGAATTTAATAATGAACCAATGTCAATTGAAAATGTTTCTTTATGGTTGAAAGATCTTTTAAGAGACTCAAATTCAGGTCCAATTAATATTGGACTTATACAAAAACTAGTTTCCGAAACTTTTGCTATACCTATAGAAGACCTTCTATCCCAAAATAGATCAGCAGAGCTCGCTTTAGCACGTCAGATAGCAATGTATATTGCTAGAAATAAAACATCGGAGAGTTTACAACAAATAGGATATGCTTTTAATAAAAAAGATCACACCACAGTTATTCATGCTTGTAAAAAAATAGAAGGTCTTTTGGAGAAAGATCTTCGCGTTCGTTCATTTGTGGATAACATTGTAAGTAAGTTGTAGAATCTTTGTTGTTTTTCTGTGAATAATTATTGAGTTATAAACATGTTTTTTTAGTTTTTCTTTTTTTTGTGAATTTTGTGGATTTCTTTCTTAATTATTTGTTTTGTTATCCACCTTTATAATAAAGGCCTATACTTATTTTTTTATATTTTTCCACATATACACGCTCCCTACTGTTACTGTTACTATTTTTTTATATAATAAAATAAAAGAAATAATAGAGGAGGTCGCCCTATGAAGTTAGAAATTAACAAAAAACAATTCCTTCAAAGTTGGAGTCTTGCAGAAAGAAGTTCTTCTGCAACAAGTACTATGAGTATCCTTTCTTCTGTATTAATAAAGGCTTCTTTTGATGAAGTTACTCTTCATGCTACTGATATTAGAACTTCTATTGTTTGTAAAGCAGAAGGAGTAACGGTAATAGAGCCGGGGGAAGCGGTTTTTCCAATAAAAATGGTTGGAGATCTTTTTAAAAAAGCACCAGGAGATGAATACTTAGTTTCTGTAGAAGAAGGAAGAGTTATATTAACAGCGGGGCGCAGTAAGTATAAATTTAGTACTTTTCCAGTAAGAGAGTTTCCTACATTACCTGAATCAAAAGATGCTAAATATTTTTGTTCTATATACGCAGGTGATTTTCTAAAGGTACTTGAAGAAGGAACATTGGCAGCATCAGCAGGAGAAGAATTTCCTCTTTATTTATCTTCTGCAAATTTTCAGATAACAGAAGGTTTTTTAAACGTTGTTTCCACAGATACAAGAAGGCTTGCTCTTTCTTCTGTTCCTGTAGAAGAAGCAGAAGAAGGAACATTTTCGCTTCTGCCAATGAAAGGAGTAAAAGAGGTTCAAAGAATTATGGGATCTCTAAATCCGGAAACACAAATAAAAATTCTTTATAACGAAGCTCAGTTTTATTTTGTTACGGAAAATATAGAATTTTCTGTAAGAAGAGTAGAATCAAAATTTCCACCATATGAGAAAATATTACCAAAAGGACATTCAACAGTAGTAAAGATTGATAGAGGCGAGCTCATTTCTGCTCTTGAAAGAGTGGACATTATAGTAAGAGATTATAATAGAATGGTCATATTAGAGCTAAAAGAGAATGAAACCCTTGTAATGCGAGGAAAAGCTCCTGACTTGGGATTGGCCAAAGAGGAAGTAGAGGCAGAAATAAAGGGAGACTCTTTAAAAATTGCAGTAAATTCTAAATTTTTTATGGAAGCTTTGAAGGTTTTAAGAGATCCTTATGTTGTTCTGGGATTTAATGGACCTACTGGGCAAATGACAGTAAAAAAAGTAGGCGAAGAAAGCTTTATTTGTTTGATTGCTCCCATAAACATGTCAGAAGAAGAACAAAATATGGATACTATGGAATCATCAGAAGAGTAAAATGGGTTTTAAAAGAGTAAGATTTAATAATTTTAGAAATTTAGAATCCCGGGAGATTAAATGGTTCCCGGGATTAAATTTACTAACGGGAACTAATGGTTCAGGAAAAACCAATATATTGGAAGGTATAAATATGATCTCCGGTTGGGGCCCTTTAGAAAGAGGAACAAAAACAAACTCTCTTCCTACGTGGAATAGCGGAACGACAGAGGTTCAATTAACAGGACAATTGGATGAAGAAGAGATAATAAAAGTAAAGATAGCGGGCAGATATATATTACGAATTGATGATTCTGTTATAAGTGCAACAGATCTTAGATGGAAAATACCGGTACTTTCTTTTCTTCCAAATGACATGTCAATAATAGAGGGATCCTCTTCTTACAGGCGCAGACTGATTGACATGATTTTAATTTTAATTATTCCTTCATACTCATTAAGACTTTGTGATTATAGAAGAGGAATAAGACAGAAATCAGCATTGTTAAAACAGGGAAAATCAACAGAACTTATAGACAGAGTATTAAATCCACTGGCAACATGGATTTGGAAAATGAGAGAAGAAGCAGTTATATTACTGACAGAATGCATAAGAGGGCAAGAAAATCTTTTGCCAGATAAAGGAATAACCTTCTTTCTTAAAAGAGGGGGTTCAGCACAGACAGAAAATATAGAAGACGACTTCCTTTTTTCTTTATTAAAAAATAAAGAAAAAGAAAAAATAATGAAAATTCCTATTGTTGGACCACACAGAGACGATATAATTATAAAAACAGAAGAAAAAAATGTCGCACATTCATTGAGCAGGGGATACAGACGGCGAATTGCTATTGCCATGATTCTTGCAGCAACAGATGGAGTTAGGCGCAAGCTGGGAAGAGCTCCAGTCTTATTGTTGGATGAAGTGACAGCGGAGCTTGATTTAGAGGGAAAAGAACTTTTATTTGATGCATTATTGAAAAGAAATACTCAGGTTTTCGCGGCAACAGCGGAGCCTACAGCTTATGATTTTCCTGGAGAGAAATATACTGTTATCAAGGGAAGAGTGATAAAAAATTAATGCAAATTGATGATAAATACGAAGTAATTGTGGTTGGAGGGGGACATGCAGCTTGTGAAGCAGCCCTAGCTTCATCGAGGATAGGAGCAAAAACGTTGTTGCTAAATTTAAATTTAGACAACATCGCATATATGCCCTGTAATCCTTCAATTGGTGGTCCGGCAAAAGGGCACCTTGTGAGAGAAATAGATGCATTGGGAGGAGAAATCGCGAAGGCAGCAGATGCGTCTACACAACATCTACGTTGGCTCAACACATCAAAGGGTCCCGCCGTTAAAACGTTGCGTGCTCAATGTAATCCAAGACTTTATAGTGATTACTATAGAAGAAAACTACTAAATGAGAAAGAATTAGATATTTATCAAGCAGAAGTAACAGACGTAATGATAGAAAAAGGAGAAATAAAAGGAGTAAAAATAAAAACCGGACAACAGTTTTACTCAAAAACAGTTATTATTGCGACAGGAACATACCTTGGATCTAAAATACACATAGGATTAACTTCATATAAATCTGGGCCGATTGGACAAATAGCAGCAACAGAATTTGCAAGAAATTTTAAAAAAACCGGACTTGAAATAGGAAGATTACGAACAGACACAACTCCCAGATTAAAAATGGACACAATAAACTGGGACATTCTTGAAAAGCAGAAAAGCATTAGTGAACCGGCCTGTTTCTCCTACTTCGGAGAAAAAAAGGTTTATGAGGGAATGTTTTGTGGCCTTACAAGAACAAATGAACAAACCCACGAAATTATAAGAAAATATTTTCCACAATCTCCAATAGTTCAAGGGACTCTTGACTCTCTTGGACCGAGATATTGCCCTTCTATAGACGATAAAATCATAAAATTTCCAGAAAAAGAGACACATCCTATTTTTCTAGAGCCAATAAGTTTAGAAAGCCAAGAAGTTTACATGCAAAACTTTTCAACATCAATGTGTGTAGAGGCACAAATTGAGGCTGTCCAAACAATCAAGGGTTGTGAAAGTGCAGAAATATTGCGCCCTGGCTACTCAATTGAATATGATTATGTACAACCTACGCAGCTGGAGGCATGGCTTGAGACAAAAAACATAAAAAACCTCTTCTTGGCTGGACAGATAAATGGTACTTCCGGATATGAGGAAGCCGGAGCACAGGGGTTAATAGCAGGAATAAACGCAGCTCTTATAGCAAAAAACAAGCACCCCGTTGTATTAACAAGAAATCTCGCCTATATAGGTGTTCTAATTGATGACCTTATAACTAAGGGGACAAACGAACCATATCGTATGTTTACAAGTAGATGTGAATATAGACTCCTGCTTCGGCATGATAATGCAGATGAAAGACTTGCACAGCTAGGGTATGAGATTGGTTTAAATTCTGAAGACATTTGGGAAAAGTATCAGAAAACATGGAATCTTATAAAAGGGGAAAAAGAACGCTTAGAAAATATTAAAATAGCGCCTACAGAAAAAAACAATGAAATCCTGCGGGGTGCAGACTCTTCCCCAATTTCCGAAAAAATATCAGCTTTAAGTTTATTAAAAAGACCGGAAATAAATTGGGAAATACTAGCGAGCATGACCGATACAAAAGTAAACAATGAACAGGGTGAAAAGATAGCCATCTCTTTAAAATATGAGGGATATATTGAAAGACAAAAAAAACAAGTAAAAAAAATGGAAAAAATGGAAAAGTTGAAAATCCCAAAAGACTTTGATTTTTCATCAATACCGAGTCTTTCTGCAGAAGGGAAGCAAAAATTTCTGAGAGCTCTCCCAAGAACATTGGGACAAGCCTCAAGGATTTCGGGAGTTCCTCCGACAGACATCCAGCTTCTATGGGTTGCAATAGAAAATAGAAGAAGATCGGCAATAGGAGAATAGAATGAACAGGTATAAAAAAATAGGGGAGTTCATAGAAAAACAAAACTCAAATCCGGTAAACGATTATGAAAAATTCTCAATACTGGAAGCAAATTGGAATAAACTGATTGGCCCCCCGCTTTCAGATAGAACTGCCCCCGTTTCTTGTGATTTTTCTGAAGAGGGAATGAAAATAACTATAAATGTTGAAGATCACGGACTATTACAGGCTATAAATTTTAGGCGACATGTATTTTTGAAAGTTTTAAAAAAATATTTTTCAAGAGAGGATATTTCAGTCGAAATAAAAGCAGGAAAAATTGTAAGACAGGGAAAAGCAAAAGGACCAAAGCCTGATCATATGCGTAGAGCCCCTGTATTTTATTCTGAAGAAGCTCTAAAAAATGAAACGGAGTACTTAATGAATGAAAATGAATTAGAATTTGAAATAGCAGAACCCTTAGCAAAATTAAAATTAACGGTTGAAAAATTGAAAAAGAGAAACAACTAAACAAAATTCCATAAAAAAGCCTACCAGTAAATGAAACATTGTATTAATATAATAAGAGAGAAGTAAACAAAAAGGGAGGAATATCTATGAAATTAGGAGATAATATACAGAGCGGAGATTTTAAAGGAGAAAAACATGTTCCGGTTTTGGAGTTTCCAGAAAAAGTAAAATCAGGAGAACTGATTAAAATCAGTGCAAGTGTTGGCAAGGAAATCTCACATCCAAACACTCCGCAGCATTATATTGCGTGGATGCAGTTTTTTTATAAATCGGATGATGGGAAGTTTATTACCGAGCTGGGGAAAACTATTTTTGCATCACATGGAGAATCAGCAAACCCGGCAGAAACAGGCTCTTCCGCAACAGAACCAAGCTGTTCAGTTATGGTAAGGTTAACAAAATCTGGAACTATAATTGCACAAAGCTATTGCAACATTCACGGTTTATGGGAGTCTTCTCAGAGAATAATTGTAGAATAGCTAGATAATTATAAAAAATAATTATATGTAAATAGCGAAGCTCAAAAAGAGCTTCGCTATTTTTTTATAAAGCGAATGACTTTAAAAATAAAAAAAAGCTAAGGAAAATAATCACAGGGTTATCCACAAAAAAGCAGTTATTTTACAAAAATTATGATATACAGTGCGAAAAAGTAGAGTTGGTCACAAACATATCCACACAATGTGCATAAAGTGGTAAAAAATATGTGGAAAAGCTATCCTGTATTTTTATTTGTGCCAGAGTGTGTTTGTAAAAAAATAGAGCAGTTTATTCACAAAATTCATAAAAAATTTTAAAATCTTAGCAAAAAATAAACATCTAAACAACTTACCTGCTTTCCATCTCATTACACAGAAAGATGATCCCAATTTTTATACAGCAAAAGGAAACTCCATCTTAAATTGAAACAAAAAACAAATAAAAACAGGAATAAAAACGACTATGCATAAACAAGCCTTAGAAAAACTAAAGGACACCTCCTTGCCCCTAAAACACGCAAATAAATAGATTTAGCTATAGGGACTACCTTTAATATAAAAGGCTCCATTTTTCTTTTCTTTTTTTATTTATAAAACAAGTAAATCTTAAAGAAAAAGAGTTTAATGATGTTGATTTATGTTGACCAATATTTTAAGATTTCCATATAATTTTTCTTTTCAATCTCGAAATACTGTTTATAATTGTTTCTAAACGACAGAAAAGTACGAAGGAAAAATGATTATATGTGGGTCAGAACAGTCTTTTTCGATTTTTGTAATAGAAGTTAATCTGTTTTTTTGTTTTAATTTTTCTTTATTTTAAATATAATATGCTCTAGTTGTTTAAATAATTTAAATGTGTTGAGGAAAGCAATAAAAACTTTTTTTATAATTTAAAATAATTAAAATATGAATTATTCTTGTTAAAAGATATTTTATAAAAACAGAATCTATAGTGTTATAATGAAAAACAATGGATATACATTAACCGCGAAAGAGGTGTGTGTTTTGGGTGGCCAAGCCGAGAGGGTTTACTACAGAGATGATAATTTCATCGTAGAGAAGGTTGAGCCTTCTTTTTCCCATAATCCAGCAGCAGAAAAACGCCTAAGCAGAGAAGTAATAAAGGTTATTGCAGTTGGCGGTGGTGGAGGCAACGCGCTAAACCACATCATTAGAAAGGGTTTAAAAGGGATAGACCTTATTGCTGCAAATACAGATTTAAATGATTTAGATAGATCATTGGCAGAATATAAAATAATTCTTGGAGAAACTCTTACAAGAGGCCTTGGAGCTGGGGCAATTCCAGAAGTTGGAGAGGCTGCTGCCAAAGAATCTCTTCCTCAGATACGTGCGGCACTGGAAGGTGCTGATATGGTTTATCTTACGGCAGGAATGGGCGGCGGGACCGGTACGGGTGGAATCCCTGTGATAGCCCGCGTTGCAAAGGAAATGAACATTCTTACCGTAGCAGTTGTAACAAAACCTTTTTCTTTCGAAGGAGCACGTAGAAAACGCTATGCAGAAGAAGGGATAGAGAAACTTCGTCCTCACGTGGATGCTTTAATCGTTGTTCCAAATGACAGACTTTTAGAGCTCGCACAAGAACAAACCTTGTTATTAGAATCTTTCGCACTGCCTGATGAATACTTATGTCAAGCAATTCAAGGCGTCACAGATCTCGTTACTCATCCCGGTCTTGTTAACTTGGATTTTGCTGACCTCAAAACCGTTATGAAAGAAGCAGGATTAGCGGTTATGGGTGTAGGCAGAGCATCAGGAGAAGAAAGAATGCTCAAGGCTGTCCGAATGGCACTGGAGAGTCCCTTGATGGAATTCAAGGCCAACGCAGCAAGAGGTCTTCTTATGAACATAATCAGTGCAGATGACCTAGGATTACACGAAGTACAAGAGGCTGCAAATTATATACAAGATATTCTAGCCGAAGACGTTACCTTTGTTTGGGGATGTGCCGTAGATACATCTCTCGACGGAGCGGTTGAAATAGTATTGATAGCCACCGGTTTTGATGAAACAGTTCAAATCCCTAATAAAACAAAAATGCAATCGCGGATTCATCGACAGAACATTCCAAAAGAAAAAAAAGAAGAAGCGGTTTATACTGCTGAAACAACGACATTAAATGTACAGGAAGAACAGCAAGAACCAGAGGTGGTTCTATCCTATTCTCCGGCTTGGCTTGAAGAGAGATCTTCACAAGAAGGAATAATAAGAATAAAAGAAGAAAGTTTTGATTTGCCAACTTTTACAAGGTTGGGTAAAACTCTCCATAAATAAAAATAAATTTAAAAGATAAAAAACATAAAAGACGTTGCTTAGGCAACGTCTTTTATGCTTTAAGGCTGCATAAAGAATTATTTCATTATATATAGAACAAAGAAATTAAGGGAAAATCCCTGAAAACCAGTTACATCCGGTAGTTATGAGATAGGGTATTTTTTCGTTAATTGAAAAAAAGAGTAAAAAAGAAAAGATAATCACTATCTGGCATTATAAAGGTCAGTAAAAATCAATCTCTTTAAACACAAATATAATGAATAAAAAAGGTAAAAAAGTTATATTTTTTAAGAAAATCGGTGAGATATCAGTGATATAATCAAACCGTTTTGAAAAAGTTGGGAGGAAATGAGATTGATAGAAAATACGGCGGCAGAATTTGACTATGAGATATGTAATGAAAGAATGAGACCTATTGCGGAGGCTTTAATAAGTAAATATAGAGAGCTTCAACATATACAGGCTGATAAAATTTTGTTTGTTTTAAACTACAAAAACTCTGGTAATAAGAGGCAAATGGTGCTCGCAAAAACAAGCCGTATCTCGCCGAAATGGACAGAAATACTCTATCAACTTGGTTCTTATTCATATTTTCATACTATAGAAATTTATGCCAAGACAACGGCATCAATGGATGAAAATCAAAAAATAGCACTTCTATATAGAGAACTTCGCCGCATCGGCCCTGAAGGAGAAATCCTTGTGCCAGATGTACATGATTGGTGGCAAGTTTTAATGGGTCTTGGACGAAATTGGTTCTATCCCGAGCAACCCTGTCCTAATCTCTTAGATGAAGGAATAGACTGGAAAAAGCTTATGGGACAATATTATGAACAGCCGGAGAACAACTAAGCTAATAATTAAAGAGGTTATTACACTTCCATTTATAACTGGAAATGGCTATTTATAAACGTGTGGGAATAAATAAAAAATAGAGAAGTAAATAATCAATAGAAAATCGAAAGAGGTATATTGATTTTAATAATTTAATTAACCTAATTTGGCACGAATAAGCGGCTCTTCGTGCCAAATTAAATTTGTAAGAAGTTTTCTTGCAAGCATCTCTTCAAGTAACGGTGTAACCTCTCCTCGTAAGGAGCATGGAACTTCTATGCTATATTTAACGTCTGCAACATATTCGACAGATATTCGCTCTTCCGGGATCGATAATTGGCGCAGGGTATTGGTCATAGTTTTTGAATGATCATAGCCGCATGTGAACTGTAATAAATGGTGGAACTCCATTTCAACATGACCAGCTTTTTCTATCGTAAGCTCTGAAGTTTCAGAGTATGCATCTATAAGCCCTCGCACTCCAAGCTTTGTTCCGCCAAAGAAACGTGTTACGACAAGAAGTGTATTATCAAGAGAATATTTCTTTAAAGCTCCTAAGATTGGGCGCCCCGCAGTGCCTGATGGTTCCCCATCATCTGAACTATGTTCAAGGGTATCATTTATTCCAATACGGTAAGCCCAGCAGTAATGAGTCGCATTTGGAAAGAGAGAAGATATCTCTTTTATTTGGGAAGCAGCATCCTTTTCAGTTAGAATTGTGCGAATAGACCCAATAAAGCGAGATTTTTTAATTGTCTGTTCTATGTCTATTTCACTGCGAGGCGCGTTAAAAACACAGTTTTTAGCGTCAAAATTTATTTTGGCCATATTTCTTTTAAGCGACTCCAAGTTGATAAAAGAGCTTCGGATATAACCTTTACTTCTCCTACTATCGGCATAAAATTGGTGTCTCCTTCCCATCGAGGAACGATGTGTAAATGGAGATGCTGTTCAATTCCAGCTCCGGCAGCTTTTCCCAAATTCATACCCATATTGAATCCATCCGGATTCATAAGTATTTTTAGTGCAGAAATGGCTTTTTGTGCAATGGCTGTCATCTCACTTGTTTCTTCTAAAGAAAGTTCAGTAAAATCAGATACATGACGAAAAGGAACGACCATAAGATGTCCGGAATTATAAGGAAAAGCGTTGAGAATAACAAAATTAAATTCTCCACGGTAAACAATAAGATGTTTTTCGTCATCATTAATAGCCGGGAAATCACAAAAAATACAAGTTCTCTCATTTTGTGTAGGTTTATCAGAAGCAGAACACACATATTGTTTCCGCCAAGGTGCAAAAATAGAATCCATGAAATACCACCTTTTATAATATAAAAATTTGCTACACTTCATATTATAATGCTTTCTGTTTAATAAATATAAACAGTATAAAATACTTAGATGTTACAAGGACATACAGTATATAATATAAACCTGAGTTTTAAGAAGAAAAGAGGGATTTTTATGAGGTTTGGCAAGAAACTTTTTATATTCACATTGCTTGTTTCAGCAATAATGTTCTCGAGCCACGCAGCTTTTGCAGAAAAAGCTCACGAAAGAAGAATAAGACTTGCAACCGATCTTATTGAGACGATGACATCTGAATCCGATGCTGATAGTTTAGGCAATGTAATAAAATCTGGACGCGGCGTAGCAATATTTCCAGCAGTAACAAAGGGTGGCCTTATTGTTGGAGGACAGACAGGAGAGGGAGTTGTGTTTATTCGCAACAAAAATGGCACTTGGTCTGGACCTGCATTTATGGGAATATCCGGTGCGTCGTTCGGTTTGCAAATAGGCGTTCAGTCAGTTGGGCTTGTTCTTGTTATTACTAATGAAGAAGGACTCAGAGCGTTTACAGGCGGAAACAGTTTTAAATTAGGAGCTGGTGTTTCGGTTGCAGCTGGTCCTGTTGGGCGCAATGCCTTAGCAGCTACTGACGGGAGAGCAAAGGCTTCCATTTACAGCTATTCCGTTTCAAAAGGGCTTTATGCGGGAATTTCATTGGACGGATCTGTTATTAACCAAAATAGAGACGCAAACAAAGCCTATTGGGGTCGTGCCATTTCTGCCTCTGCTGCTCTCAAAAGACCAGCCACGGACAAAAAAGTTGCCCCTCTTATTGCAGCACTAAAAAAGTTAATAATGAAAGCGAAAGATTTATAAAAGCAGTATAAGGTTATTAATGTAGTATAAGAAATAAATACGCGAGGCGCTTGAAAATATTGATTCTCGCTTTTAAAACATTATAAAAATTACTTTTTACAGTCAAAAGGGCAACTGCCACAGGAATTTGGGTCACAGGTTGATTCGGATGAAGCGTGGTCGTGTTGCCCACACTTTTTACCATCAAAGATAATATCGTAAATGGGAAGGTATATTTTAAGTAAGGCTTCTACGCGATTCTCACATTCTTTGTCATCGCAGATCCCAAGGCTTTTTTTAATAGAGGACGCATCCTTCTCTCCTCTCATTATCTCCTTAAGCACCATATTTTTTGTAACATTGCTTTTATCGCATATCACAAAACTTGCCGGAACTTCTTTCATTAGCTGTTCTATCTCTTTCATATAAACCACCTCAACTTATAACGTTCTCATGGGAACACTGTATAAAGAATCGAACCCAAAATTATTGTAAAAGGGTTCTCCCTGTTCTGTAGCAAGTAAAACAAAAATTTCATATGTACGAAAAGCGACACTCGCTAAGGTGCCCACAAGGCGATGTGCAAAACCCTGTCTTCTAAATTCGGGAAGTGTGGAAAAATAATAGAGTCCACAAGCTTCTTCGCTATAATGAATTAATCCGGAAGAAACGGCAACGTCGCAATGTTTAAGAACATAAAGCTTATTTTTTTTGCAGTTTATCAGTTGTTCTGTAAAAGTTATATAATTTTCAGCGACGGGCGTGTTTTCTCCGAATCCTGCCCAAGATGCACCGGCCCATATTTCTGCTTCTGCCGCATTTTTTATTTCTATAACTGAGACATCAGAAAGATGCTCTTTCTTTTTTTCAAGCGACATGGCCGTATAGATATGTTTTTTAGTCAAACCGGAAGATTCCAGCATATTTGAATAATTCAAATCACAGTTGTAAAGCTCCGGTACTATAAATGGAGTAGCACTATTTTTTAAAATGAATAAAGCGTCATCAATTTCTTTTTTATTTGTTGATGGATTAAAAACCACATAGTTATCGTCTTCTGATGGAATTCCGGACAAAGAGATAAGGGACCCAGAAGGAAGAATCTGTAGTCTTCCTCCGGGAAGATTTCCTAACATCGTTACTGTTGAAAGAAAATTTTCTTTAAAAATAGACTTTTTATCCACTCAAGCAACACGCCCTAGAAAATTTTTTGCAATTATAATTTATAATTATAGTATACCTATAGCAGCACAAAAAGGAGCAATTCTCTTGGCAAAAAAGAAAAAAACAAAAATAACGTCCGACGAAAATATTTCTATTGGAGCGGGTAGCGAGTTTTCTCTTCCCCTGGCATCTTTATTTGGCCAAAATATCCACAAAAAAGAAGAAAAAGTCGAGAAAAAGGCAGATAAAGGCAATAAGTCTGGCCAAATTGAAGAAGAATTGTATTCTCTTTTACAAAAAATATCTAAAGTTATCTTGCGCAGAAGAACCTCCGGATTTGGCGGCAAAACTGTAGTTCAACTTACTCTTCCACAGGGGTGCAACATCGAACTTGCAATGCTGGCTAAAGAGATAAGGAAAGCTTTAGGTTGCGGCTCAAGAGTCGAAAAGGGAGAGATTCTTTTGCAGGGAGATATTTGCGATAGAGCGGAAGAATGGCTCTACAAAAAAGGAGTAAAGAAGGTCCAAATAGGCTAACCCTTCTTTAATTTTTAGAAAATTTATCAGGCGACAACATATTTGTATTATTTATTCTTGTTTTACTTACGCGTCAAAAACTTATTTCTGTTGATCCTCATTTTTAGCTGTGCTTTGCGTACTTTTTAAATGCATCAACTCTTCTTTTAGTGATTCAAGCTCTTTTTCAAGGCGTTGTACCTTAGTTTCTGTAATTTCCGAACTGTCGGAAGCATTTTGTTCTTGCAAACGCTTTCCGTCAATCTTTATCGTTCTTGCCCTCATGCCGGTAACTGTTGCATTCTCCGGAACATCTTTTAGGACAACACTGTTTGCCCCTATGCGCGAATAATTGCCAATTTTTATGGGTCCTAGAATTTTCGCTCCACTTCCCACAAAAACGTTAGAACCCAGTATAGGATGCCTCTTGCTCCCCTTGTCTTTTCCAGTTCCGCCGAGCGTTACCCCTTGGTAAATAGTAACGTTATCGCCTATTTCTGAGGTTTCCCCAATTACAACACCGGCACCGTGATCAATAAAAAAGCCCTTGCCTATTTTTGCTCCCGGATGTATCTCAATCCCTGTCCACCAACGTACAACGAGAGATAAGAACCTAGGAAGAACAGGTATATGAAGAGTAGTGTGCATAAAATGGAAAACCCTGTGAAACTGTATTGCCAAAAAACCGGGGGTGCATAAAAGAATCTCCAGAAATCCCTGTATTCCGTGGCGAAGGGCAGGGTCATTATCCATAGCCGCCTTATAATCACTTTTGATATATTCCCAAATTTTCATAAAAATCACTCCTGATTTCCAAAATAATAAGCCCTGTCTTTACGACAGGGCTTATTCCATAAATTATTAGATAATTAACTGTCGCTGTTATGAACGCAACGACAATTTGCCGTGCGGTTTATTAAAACAAGTAACCCCCCGGACAGCAACAAAACACTATTTTTATCTCTTGTGAAGTCATATATGTGAACATAAAACGTATTATAACTCATTTATTAATAATAACAAGCTAAAAGAAAAGAGGTTTGCAAAGATAATCCAAGAAATATGTTTCTTTATATATAATCAATAAAGTCTATATAAACATGTAAACATACACAATTTCTGTCTTGAAAATTGTTAAAAATTACTTGTTACATAAACTTATTCTATAGAAGAATTTGATGAAAATTAAAGGACGCCCTTTTTCTCTTTTCATTGAAAGATGGGAAAGGAAGAGCACTTTCTCCGGCAATGATATGGACAAAATAAAAAATATTGTTAAAATAGTTGTCAGAGGCTTGCATTTCGAAAACTCATATTGTATAATCCAAAGACTCATGTTTTAGAGATCCGCCTCTTGATAGCGGGTCTCTTTTATTTGGAAAAAATACGCCCGCAGGGCACAAAAAAACGGATATATAATTAGGGAGGAAAGACAGTAATGGCAAAGGAACATTTTGTACGTAATAAGCCCCACCTTAACATTGGTACGATAGGACACATTGACCATGGTAAGACGACCTTGACAGCGGCGATCACGAAGACGCTTGCACGCAAAAACGAGGCTGACTTCATACCATATGACATGATTGACAAAGCACCGGAAGAAAGAGATCGCGGCATAACCATCAACATCTCACACGTTGAATATGAGACAGACAACCGTCACTATGCACATATCGACTGTCCGGGACACGCAGACTACATCAAAAACATGATCACAGGAGCCGCCCAGATGGACGGAGCCATTCTAGTTGTATCTGCAGCAGATGGCCCCATGCCCCAGACCAGAGAGCACGTACTTCTTGCTCGTCAGGTCAGCGTTCCTGCACTTGTAGTATTCATGAACAAATGCGACATGGTAGACGACCCAGAACTACTTGACCTAGTAGAAATGGAAATCAGAGACCTACTCAACCAGTACGACTTCCCCGGAGACGATATTCCTATCGTACGTGGAAGCGCACTCAAAGCCCTTGAATCAGACGAAGACAACGACTGGTCAGACCGTATAGTCGAACTTATGCAGGCCTGTGATGACTTTATTCCTGCACCACAGAGACCTCTTGACCAGCCCTTCCTCATGCCCATTGAAGACGTATTCACCATCTCCGGTCGCGGTACAGTTGTAACCGGTAGAGTTGAAACCGGACTCATCAAAGGCGGAGACGAAGTAGAAATCGTAGGAATCAGAGACACCCAGAAGACCACAGCCACAAGCCTTGAAATGTTCAGAAAGATACTTGACAACGCCGAAGCTGGCGACAACGTTGGAGTACTTCTCCGCGGCACCGGCAAAGACGAAGTTGAGCGCGGACAAGTACTTGCCAAACCTGGCAGCATCAAACCGCACAAACACTTCAAGAGCGAAGTCTACGTACTTAAGAAAGAAGAAGGCGGCCGTCACACGCCGTTCTTTACAGGTTACAAACCTCAGTTCTTCTTCCGTACGACAGACGTAACTGGCGAGATTAAACTTGCCGAAGGCGTTGAAATGGTAATGCCTGGAGACAACAGCACATTTGAAGTCAAACTTATAGTCCCTGTAGCAATGCGCGAAGGCCTTCGTTTTGCAGTCCGCGAAGGTGGACGTACAGTCGGCGCTGGCGTTGTTACGGAAATCGTTGAATAACAAAATAAAAAATACTTGGGCGATTAGAATATAATCGCCCAAATTTCCACAATTTATCTTATTTTTATCTGGAGTGAAATAAAATGGCAGATATAATCGGGCTTCAATGCACAGGATGCAAACGTCGCAATTATGTGACTACTATTAACAAGAAAAAAGCCACAAAAAAGCTTGAAAAGAAGAAATACTGTAAGTTTTGTGACTTACATATCTTGCACAAGGAGTGCAAGTAGGGTAGAATATCCACTACACGCAGGTCTGTAGCTCGAATTGGTAGAGCACCGCACTCCAAATGCGGGGGTTGAGGGTTCGAATCCTTCCAGGCCTGCCAATTTTATTGGTCAGGTAATTTATTAAGAAACATAATAAAAAGTCGAAAACAAGGAGGTCGGGGTTAATGGAAATGAAGAAAGTCCTCGACTACTTCCGAGAGGCAAGAGCTGAACTCAAGCGCGTTACATGGCCCACTAAACAGCAGCTGTGGTACTCTACTATAGTTGTTATAGTGGTATCGCTTATTGCAGCGGCATATCTCGGATTGGTAGATGCATTACTTACTGGAGTTCTCTCCAGAATAATCTAATTGAGTTTAGATGAAAAACTTTAGATTCGACTGCAACCCGGAGGTGAAGGGAGCTGCGGCTCTCTTATTGTCATGAGCGAATTATTTGGAAACTCGCAGAAGCGTTGTTGGTACATAGTACAGACATATTCTGAATACGAGCATAAGGTCCAAGCTAATTTAGAGCAAAGAATTGCAAGCATGGAAATGAATGATAGAATTTTCCGTGTTCTTGTTCCTATGGTCGATAAAGTAACTGTAAAAGACGGTAAAACTAGACAAACACGTCGGAAATTGTTTCCTGGCTATGTCCTAGTTGAAATGATTTTGGAAGATCAGTCTTGGTATGTCGTACGTCACACTCCCGGGGTAACAGGGTTCGTAGGGTCAGGTAATCACCCTATTCCTCTTACGCCCAAAGAAGTTGATGAAATAATGAGCAAGCTAAGTAAAGAGGCGAAACCAAAGCTCGAGCTAAACTTCAAGGTTGGAGAAAAAGTACGAGTTAATACCGGTCCCTTTTTGGGACAGGTTGGTCCGGTTATTGACATAGACGAAGATAAAGGAAAAATAAAGATTAGCCTTTCCGTTTTTGGAAGAGAAACGGTTGTTGAGGCCGATTATCTAGAACTCGAAAGAATATAATAAATATTAGATACAGATATATCTTATAAAAAAATAATAGCCCGAGCAGGGCCTTTACATTAGCAGTAAAATTGAGGAGGTAACACCCAAAATGGCAAAGAAAGTAATCGGGGAGCTAAAGCTTCAACTTCCCGCAGGTAAGGCAACACCGGCTCCTCCAGTAGGACCGGCATTAGGACAAAGAGGCATCAACATTATGGAGTTTGTTAAAGCGTTTAACGCTAAAACAGCCGATCAAGTTGGAATGATTATCCCGGTTGTAATTACAGTTTATGCAGACCGCAGCTTTTCATTCATTCTTAAAACACCGCCTGCAAGTATCCTTATCAAGCAAGCGGCAGGCAAAGCAAAAGGCTCCGCTGTTCCTAACAAGGACAAAGTTGGGAAAATAACAAAGAAACAGGTAGAGGAAATTGCAACTCTAAAAATGCCCGATCTCAACGCAAATGATATTGAAGCGGCAATGAAAATGGTTGAAGGAACGGCGAGATCAGTAGGTATTGAAGTAGTAAAATAGTAAACAGCACAAGATAACACAGAAACAGTGGAAGACAGCCTTATCGGCTTTCGCTAACACCACAAGGAGGAAAAAGAAATGGCAAAAAGAGGAAAACGTTACAAGGCATTACTTGAAAAGGTTGATCCAGCTAAGCTATACACAATTAGCGAGGCGGTAGCTCTTGCACAGGAGTGTGCCACAGCAAAGTTTGATGAAAGTATTGAGCTACACGTTCGTCTCGGAGTAGATCCCCGTCACGCGGACCAGCAAGTTCGCAGCACAATAGTTCTTCCACACGGCACAGGTAACGTAAAGAGGATTTGCGTTCTTGCGCTCGGAGAGAAACAGCAGGAAGCGAAAGATGCAGGCGCGGATATAGTTGGAGGCGAAGCTCTCGTTAATGAAATAGCAGAAGGAATGTTGGATTTCGATGTTGTTATTGCCACTCCGGATATCATGAGATTGGCAGGACGTCTCGGGAAAGTGCTTGGCCCCAAAGGTTTGATGCCTACGGCAAAAGCTGGAACTGTTACATTTGATGTTGCAGACGCAGTAAAAGATGTTAAGGCCGGACGCGTCGAATTCCGTGTAGACAAGAATGCAATTGTTCATAACGCGGTTGGAAAGGCTTCCTTCCCTATTAAACATCTACAGACAAACGTCAAAGCCCTTTTGGATGCAATCGTAAAAGCGCGTCCAGCAGCTGTAAAAGGCAGATACGTGAGATCAATAACAGTCACATCTTCAATGGGTCTAGGTGTAAAAGTAGACACATTACAGGCCATTAAAGACCTTACAGCAGCAGATACAGAATAGTTAATAAAGAACAAGCTTTTAAGGGGCTTCCCAATTGGGAAGCCCCTTTTTTTATGTGAATTGATTTTATATTACATAGCTTCTTATATAATCGTTATCTTCTAATATATACAAATTATGGCCGTACAGCAATATCATGTTGTGTTCTTCAATCTGTATAGAAGAGCTGTAGAGCCATTGAAAGAGAACAAAATAAGAGTTCTCTACTTGAAATATCAGGATAATATTACAGGCAAGCTCAAAATAGAATAAGTAAAAGAGTTTAAAGGCACTGACCATATTAGTTCCCGTAACCCGAATATCCCGCCTCTTTTTAATTTATGCAATAAAAAAGGACAGGCTTACGCCTGTCCTTAATCTTTTTCGAATCTTTTGTTTATTGTTTATTCAAATGCTTCTTTTACGCTCCACTCTTTCCAGATATTACCGACTAGACCGATACCCGGTTTGAGAGTCTTCTTGCCGGGTCTCCAGCCGCTTGGTGTTACTTCTGCGCCTTTTGTCTCGCGAACGAGCTGATAAGCCTGGATCTGTCTCAATGCCTCTGAAACGTTTCTTCCGACTGGTGGTGTGAGGACTTCAAATGCTTGAATTACCCCATCAGGGTCTATGATGAAGCGGCCACGTGTTTCGGTTCCGCCTACTTCATCGTATACACCGTACAATGTGCCGATTTTACCGCCTTGGTCTGAGAGCATTGGGAAAGGTATATCCTTGCCAATCATTTTAGAGAGCTCCTGGTCGTTCCAAATCTTATGGACGAACGGAGAGTCTACGGAAATAGAGAGAACTGAAACACCTAATTTTTCGAATTCATTGTATTTTTCAGCAACTGCTGAAACTTCAGTTCCTCAGACAAAAGTAAAGTCGCCTGGGTAAAAACAGAGCAGTACCCACTTGCCGGCATAGTCAGCCAGATCAACTTTTGTAAATTTGCCCTGGTGAAATGCCGGTGCGACAAATGTTGGAGCCTTGGTTCCTACCATAACCATTTTATTACCTCCTTGTATTTTATTAGATTTTTATCTAACCTTTATTATACCAAATAAAAAAACATGTGACTAAAATTAGCTGTTTGTGCTGATTTTCAAGACGTAGCTTAACAAATCTTTTCTATTGTCTTATTTTATAAGATTAAACAATTCTTTCGGGGTGGGAGTATATGTTCATTCTTCCCTCTCTTACAAAGCCCACGAGAGTTATGTTTGACCTTTCCGCAAGCAGTGCACCCTGTTCTGTGGCTGCCGAAATACTTGCAACTAAAGGAAGTTTAGAGATTTTTGCTTTTCTTACCATATCTTCCGGTAGTCGTCCGGAAGTAAAAAGAATTACAGAAGCCGGGTCAAACTTATTTTTAAACAGCCATCCTATAGCTTTATCAACGGCATTATGACGCTTAATGTCTTCAACAATAAAAAGGCGTTCTCCAGAAATGGAAATCAGTGCCGCAACGTGAGTACTCCCCGTTTGTTTATAAAGAGGCGCCTCAGATATCCACTTTATGCCATTCTGTATCAGCGAAGCGGGAATGGTCCAGGTTGCTGATATTTTGTTCTCTTCTTTATCATTTTTTTTGCTAGACGTTTTTACTGAAATCGATGATTCCATTATTTCTATAGATAAAATATCTTCCATATCATTAATTATTTCGCGAGTTAATAAATTTCCAATGGTCCATAACTCTTCATTGCCAGCTGTCATTACTATTTGTTTTTTGGGTCCTTTATTAATATCAAGGACCATCTTTTTCTCTGACAGAAGACTGTCTTCCACTATAACTCTTCCAGAAGAGTCGTTTAAGCGAATAATATTTCTTCCTACAAAAGAATTTTTCATCAAGATCCCTCTTTTATTGGTTAATCTAAAATATTTTAATTTTACAGCTCGCAGAATTCTTACTACATTATATTCTTTAATTTGTCATAAGCACAATTATAAGCACATTTAGTGAAAGAATTGCAGAGAGTTAACATTATAAAGAGCAATAATAGCCGCTTATTTTATTGAATTGGCTGCATAAATTGAAAAATATAGAAAATAAGCAGTAGAAAACTTGATTTCTTGTGCTAAAAGGTGTATAAGAAACGAATAAGAAAAATACTTCCCCGAAGGGAGAGTTTTATGTTGCGAGAAGTAAGGCAATTTCCAAAGATGCGAGAAATTTACGGATCCCTCGTGTTTGACAAGAGAGCTATGAAAGAAAGTCTCCCCAAAGAAGCCTTTAATCATATACAAGCGGCCATGGAAGGACTGCAGAGGCTTGATTCTAATATAGCTGATACCGTTGCTATGGCAATGAAGGAATGGGCGATTAGCAATGGTGCAAGTCATTGGGCTCATTGGTTTCACCCTCTTACGGAGCTTACCGCAGAAAAGCATACTGCTTTCGTAACGGCCGATGACAATGGATTCCCGTTGGAATCTTTCTGTGGCAGCGATTTAATGCAAAGTGAGCCTGACGCATCATCATTTCCATCCGGAGGAACAAGAAGCACATTTGAAGCACGGGGTTACAGTGCATGGGATCCCACAAGCCCGGCTTTTATAATAAAGAGTCCAAAGGGAGGAACTCTCTGTATTCCATCGGTATTTATTGCATATGACGGCACCCCGCTAGATCTTAAGACATATTTATTGCGGTCGACAGAGGCTGTTGAAACACGTGCCTTGAAAATGCTTAAACTTTTTGGAAATAGAGGTGTCCGTTATGTTCGAGCCACAGTTGGCGGAGAACAAGAATTTTTCCTTCTTGATAGAGAGCGTGCCAGAAAAAGAATAGATCTTCGTTTCTGTGGAAGAACGCTGATAGGGTCTCCCCCTCCCAAAGATCAAAAGCAGGAGGATCATTATTTTGGGACAATTCCTACAAGAGTTCTTGCCTATATGGAGGACGTGCAGCGCGATTTGGCGCGTTTGGGTGTTGATTTAGCAACTAGACATAATGAAGCGTCGCGCTGTCAATTCGAGTTTGCCCCTATTTTTTCAGAAGCAAATAAGGCGTGCGACCAAAATCAACTTACTATGGAAATAATGCGAAAACTAGCACCACAACATAACTTGCGTCTTTTGTTTCATGAGAAGCCATTTATGGGGCTTAATGGATCTGGGAAGCATGTAAATTTTTCTCTACAGGATAACGAGGGGCGTAATTTGCTTAAGCCCTCTTCAAACCATAGAAAGAATATTATATTCCTCTCATTTCTTACTTCATTTGTATATGGGGTATCAGAATATTCAGGACTATTACAGGCCTCTGTCTCAACAAGCGGCAATATGCATCGTTTGGGAGGATTTGAAGCGCCTCCAGCTATAATAAGTGTTTATTTGGGCGAGACGGTTGATAAAATTATAAATGCAATAGAAAGTGAAGGACAAAGCGAAGACTTGCCTGCAAAAAACAAGATTGATCTTGGACTGCCTAAATTACCTGAAATTTTGGCATTTGACAGTGACCGCAATAGAACCAGCCCCCTTGCCTTTACGGGAGATAAATTTGAATTTCGTGCACCCGGAGCTTCACAAGCAATGTCCGTTCCGGTGACAGCATTACTATCGGTATGGGCTGCAGGGCTAGAAGAGTTTATGACACTTCTTGAAAAAAGGATAAATAATGGAGAAGAGCCGATTACAGCAGCAGTTTCTGTAATAAGGGAGCTTTCAATAAAGAGTAGAAAGATTCGTTATGAGGGAGATTCTTATAAAAATGACTGGAAAGAAGAAGCCCAAAAACGAGGCATAGTTAAGGGTAAAACCATACCTGAAGGCATAGATCTTTTTGTAGAACCCAAAACCCTTGATATGCTGGAGAATATTTCTGTTTTTAAAAGAAGAGAAATGGAAGCATTTCACACAATAAGAAAAGAGGCTTTCGTAAAAAGCAACGAAGTAGAAATGTTTATACTAAGGGATATGATTTGGGAAGGGGTATTGCCAAGCATATCAAAACAGCTTCTTCTTGAAAAAAGTTCTTATGACATGTTGGTCGGACAAAAAATTGAAAACATGGAAAAATGGAGCGCACATATAACAAAGCTTGCAGAAGCGAAGGTTTTTCTAATAGAAAAAACACAGGAGCTTGTTGATTTAAAAGAAAAGCTATCAGAAAAAGATGTGCATGAGCATGCACTTGGCATTGTATCAGAGGTGGTTCCCTTGATGGAAGAGATAAGGAAAATGGCGGATTCAATAGAAATTTATCTCTCGGCAGATAATCAATTCTATCCTAATTATCGCTCACTATTTTCTCTTTCTTCGTAATTATAACAAGACCGCCTCGATGTAGGATTGAGGCGGTCTTGTTATAATTAAACACTCAGACAGATTATAACAAAATTATGATATCTCGTTACATAGTGCTGCTGCGTTTTTATAAAGCAGCATTAATTTTTCTTCGTCTTTTAACTTCGTTAAGTTTAACAGTTGCTCATATCTAGGAAAATCCAAAATTGGCCAATCAGAACCAAAAAGAATTTTGTGTCCAATGCCCAAAGCAAAGATGGAATCCAGAACCTTTTCACTGTAAAGCCAAGGCATGGCCGCTGTGTCATAATATGTGTTTGACAAGATAAGTTTCATCTCCGGCATGCCTTCATAAGCCCAGAGGCCTCCGCCAAAGTGTGCAAAGATAACTTTAATCCCTGGATGATTGCAGCAAAACTTGGCGGCTTCGTTAGCCCCCACTTTCCCTTTGCCCTCATAGTCATGTCCCGCTTGTTCTGCCGTATGAATCATAAGGAAAAGGTCATGTTCTCTACAGGAATTTACTAAACGCCAAGTTTCACGATTGTCTGTTATATCAAAACTTTGTCCGTCTGGAAAAATTTCTCCTATGCCAATCGCACCTTCCGCAGCACATCTTGCTATTTCATCCGAAGCTCCAGGTTCATTTGGTGATACTACAGAAAGTGCTTTTATTCTGTCTGGAAAGCGTTTCGCTGCACTTAGAATATAATCATTCGATATTCGGCATAAGCCCTGGTCCTTAAAAGCGAACCCTGTCACAAATGAAGCGGCTATGTTGTTTTTGTCCATTGACTCAATAAGATCTTCGGCTGTACCCCATTTGTGAACTTTAGATTTTGTCAGTCTATCGAACCAAGGTTCACGTTTGGCTATTAAGTCCCAATCCTCTTCGAACTCAGAGGGATATATATGGACATGTGCATCGATTATTTTATTATTCACTTTAGGTTTATCCTTTTTACCGAGTATTCTAAAACGTTACACACTTCATCAGTAAGAGAAGGAACTGAAGAAAACAGTGCTGCTCCTGTTTTTGCGACAGTTGAAATGCCGTAAATTAATTCGTTTGTCTTTGAATCTCTCAATTCAATTTTTAGTGAGGCATTGGCGAAAGTCTCATCCCAAGCCGGTTTTATCTCTTGATAATTTACAGGGAAAATAACTTCCTCCCACTCTCCCTTTATTTTTACTTTGCGTCGCTCATTTCTTGTCTTCCAGACAATTTCTTGTGGATGATGAATCGTATTGTAGTTGCACTGTACAATAGTGGCGCTTAATATCGCATCCACATACTGATCAGAAAGGGAAAGCGCTTTTTCTAAAATGCCTTCTGAAGAAAGTGTCTCCGGTTCTGTCACACCTTTTACAAAATTGTTTCGCTCGATAACATCTTCGTGGCTTTTTATTAAGAAGGGGAACTTATCTTGAGAAGATGTAATAAACTCTTTCCATTTTTGCGATACTTTTTCGTTAAAAAAAGCTTCTGTAGTCGGGACAGAAGCTTCAAATTGAATAGGAGTAAACATAGCGGTTTTTATTTCTGAAAAAGCATAGCTTTTGTTTTTATATATCTCTGCCTTCGCAGCAGCGAATGCAGATTGTGTAAAAATAAATATTATGAACAAAGAAATCAAAAGTTTTTTCAATTTTTCGCCCCCTAATCAACTTTAGTTGTATTATTTTATCTGTTAATAGCAGAGATATCAACAATTAAAAATACTATACAAAATTTTAACTTTGTTATATAATGTCCGGGCAAAGACTCAAGACAGCAGGTGTGCACAGCACTTAATTTCCTGCCGAGGTCTGCGAAGACTAACCATTAACGCATGGCATTGCTCGTTTTATGGCTTCCGGACGCCCTTGGTCTACGGAGGTCATTTTTTATGGCATCCGAAAAATTCAAACATAGGAGGTGAATTTCAAGATGCCAACAGTAGCGAAACGTAAAAAGATTGATCAATTAGTTGAACTTGTAAAAAAGAGCAACGGAATTTTTATTACTGAATATCGTGGACTTACAGTTAAACAGATAAGCGAGTGTCGCCGCCAGATAAATCAAGCTGGGGGAGAAATGAAAGTTTGTAAAAACACATTTATGCGCATAGCTTTAACAGAATGTGAGATTCCACAAGCTCCTGAGCTAGATTTCGGTCCGAATGGATACGTTTTCTCTTATGGTGACGTTGCAGCAGTGGCAAAATCAATCCGAGATTTCTCAAAAACAAAAGGAAACGCAGCATTTGTTGTAAAAGGCGCGATTCTTGATGGACAGATTCTTAATCAAGATCAGGTCTTTGCTTTGGCAGATCTGCCTTCAAAAGAGGTTCTTCTTGCTCAAACAGTACGTGCAATTGCAAGCCCGATTCAGGGACTTGTCAACGTTCTTTCTGCTCCGACAAGAGACTTTGTCACTTGCCTAGGACAGATCAAAGAAAAGAAGGAAAAAGAAGCAGTAGCTTAGTTTTAGTAGAAGCAGCATAAAAAATAAAAATTACAGTCCTTAGGAGGATAAAAATTATGACAAAGAAACTTGATATTATAGCAGCAATCGAAGAATTAACAGTACTTGAACTCGCAGAACTTGTAAAAGAGTTGGAAGAGAAATTTGGTGTTTCTGCAGCAGCACCCGCAATGATGATGGCAGCTCCTGTCGCAGGTGCAGCAGCAGGCGCAGCAGCAGATGATGAGCAGACAGAGTTTAACGTAATTCTTGCATCCTTTGGTTCAAACAAAATCGCTGTCATAAAGGTCATTCGTGAAATTACAGGTCTCGGCCTCAAAGAAGCGAAAGAACTTGTTGACGGAGCACCTAAGCCCATCAAAGAGGCTGTCGCGAAAGAAGAAGCAGAAGAGATTAAGAAAAAGGTTGAAGAAGCCGGAGCTACTGTCGAAATTAAGTAGTAAAAGGACAATTTCTAATAATAAAAAGCAGGAACTATATAGTTCCTGCTTTTTTTATTGTTTTTAAGGTTCTAATTAATCTTTAAAGATAGGGGCTATGCCTGTTTTTTCTGTTCTTCGTAGTGAGTATGGAGATATTTATGCGCTTTCTCGCCTAAGGGCTTGCCTAACCACTTATCATAAAGAGCAATTATGTCAGGATTCTTATGTGACTGGCGAAGGGTTTTCCCTTCATCCTCTCTGTATATAGCTGCTGTGCGAGCAGCTCTTATATCTTTATTGACAGGGACAGGCTGTCCGCCGCCGCCAATACAACCTCCAGGACAAGCCATAACCTCTATGAAATGATAATCTGCAGTTCCTGCGCGTACTTTATCCATCAATACACGTGCTTTTTTCAAAGTATGAGCTACTGCAAGTTTCACCGTCACATTTTTCCCATCAATGGGAACATCTATAGTTGCTTCTTTTATTCCATCCATACCGCGAACAGGAGCATATATAATTCCGGGAATATCTTTGCCTTCGTTTAATACAGCATAAACGGTTCGCAGGGCTGCCTCCATTACTCCTCCTGTTACACCAAAGATTACTCCTGCTCCGGATGATTCTCCAAGAGGATTATCATAATCTTCTTCGGGAAGGTTTTTAAAATCTATCCCGGCACTTTTAATCATTCTGGCGAGTTCTCGTGTTGTTATTACGGCATCCACATCAGGAACGCCGGGGTTGCTTTGAAGTTGTGGTCGTAAGCACTCCGCTTTTTTAGCTGTACAAGGCATAACAGAAACGCTATAAATATTTTCCAAAGGAACATTTTGCGTTTCGGGCCAGAAAGTTTTTGTGATAGCACCAAACATTCCCTGAGGTGATTTAGCAGAGGAAAGATGGGGCAATAAATCGGGGTATTTCATTTCAATAAAGTTTATCCATCCTGGAGAACAAGAGGTAATCATTGGCAGAACTCCGCCGTTTTGCACGCGATGAAGGAACTCATGTCCCTCTTCCATTATTGTAAGGTCCGCACTAAAGTCAGTGTCAAAAACTTTATCGAAACCAAGACGACGCAGTGCGGCGACCATTTTCCCTGTAACTATTTCTCCTGCCGGAAGTCCCAGAGCCTCTCCTAGTGCCACTCGAACGGAAGGTGCAGTTTGAACTATCGTATATTTATTTTTGTCTCCCAAAGCGCTAAAGACCTTTTCTGTGTCATCCTTTTCTACTATGGAAGCTGTGGGACATACAGTTGAGCACTGTCCGCACAAGGTGCATGTGACATCGCCTAGATCAAGGCCGAACGCAGGTTCGACTAGAGTTTTAAATCCTCTGTTTACATAAGCATATACGTCAAGACCCTGATATTCACTACAAATTCTGGCACAGCGTCCACATAAGATACATTTGTTTGGCTCTCGGACGAGAGCTGCATTTGATATATCCATTTTTGCGTTGCGCATTTCGCCCTGATATGGAATTTCACGTATGCCAAGGTCAGCGGCAATGGTCTGAAGTTCACAGTTTTTGTTTAACTGGCATTTAAGACAATCTTGTGGGTGATTTGCAAGCAAGAGTTCAACAACAGTTTTACGAGTTGCACGAACCTTTGGAGTATTTGTGTGAACAACCATTTTATCTGCTACTGGGTAAACACATGCAGCGCCAAGCGATCTTGATCCTTCTATTTCAACTAGACAGACTCTACATGCGCCAAATGTTGTCAGTTCGGGATGATAACAGAGCTGTGGAATACGGATGCCAGCTTTTGCAGCCGCTTCAATTACAGTGTATGTACTGGGGACAGAGACTGATACCCCATCGATAGTAACGTTAACAAAATCCATAAATTCTCTCTCCTTCCCACCGAATTATTTGCGAATGATAGATTCGAAAGGACATTTTTCCATACAAGCACCACATTTTATGCATTTCTCCTGATCTATGAGGTGTAGTCCTTTAATTTCTCCGGAAATAGCATCGGTTGGGCAAACTTTCTTACACAGGCCGCAGCCTCTACATGTTTCGGTTATAAAATATCCAATAAGTTCTTTACAAACACCCGCCGGACATCTTTTCTCTTTGATGTGGGCTTCATACTCATCTCTAAAATATTGAAGGGTGGAGAGAATGGGGTTTGGCGCAGTCTGTCCTAGTGCGCAAAGGGATCCCGCGCTTATTGAACTTGCAAGAGTTTCAAGTTTTTCTATATCTCCCTCTTTGCCTCTTCCTTCTGTTATATCAATCAGCATTTCTAGCATGCGTTTGGTGCCTTCACGACAGGGAGTGCATTTCCCGCACGATTCTGACTGAGTGAAATCCAAAAAGAATTTTGCTACGTCGACCATACATGTGTCTTCGTCCATGACGACAAGTCCGCCTGAACCCATCATGGCCCCTGCAGCTATCAAAGAGTCATAGTCAACCGGAGTATCTAATAAGTGCTCAGGAATACAGCCTCCGGAAGGGCCTCCTATTTGAACAGCCTTAAACTTCTTGCCATCCAAAATGCCTCCTCCGATATCAAATATAATTTCACGCATTGATATGCCCATTGGCACTTCGGCAAGACCCGTGTTATTTATTTTTCCTGTAAGGGCGAATACTTTTGTGCCCTTGGATTTCTCGGTACCGAGCTTAGTATATTCTTCAGCTCCGACACGGAATATATATGGTATATTCGCAAACGTTTCAACGTTGTTTATGTTTGAGGGTTTTCCCCAGAGTCCTCTTTCTGCAGGGAACGGAGGGCGAGGGCGGGGCATACCTCTTTTACCTTCAATTGAAGCCATGAGAGCAGTTTCTTCTCCGCAAACGAAAGCGCCTGCTCCCTCTTTTATATGTAGGTGAAAATTAAATCCTGTGCCCAATATATTATCGCCAAGTAATCCGGCCTTTTCAGCCTGTTCTATTGCTTGATTCAATCTCGCAATAGCCAGAGGATATTCAGCGCGACAGTAGATGTATCCCTCGTCAGCTCCAATTGCATATGCTCCGATTGCCATACCTTCAAGTAGTGAGTGAGGGTCGCCTTCGAGAAGAGATCGGTCCATGAATGCGCCGGGATCACCTTCATCAGCGTTGCATATAATATATTTTTTGTCTCCGGGAGCTTTTTGGCAGAATTCCCATTTTAAGCCTGTGGAAAAACCTCCGCCACCTCTGCCGCGCAGACCTGTTTTTTTAAGCTCTTCGACAACTTGTTCAGGAGTCATTGTTAGAAGAACCTTGAGCAGTCCTTCATATCCGTCAGCTCCTACGTATTCTTCAAATGAGTTCGGGTCAATTGTTCCGCAGTTTTTGAGTACAAGCCGTTTCTGTTTGCTATAAAAGGGGATTTCTTCATAATTAGGAACTTCTGATATTTTTATTGGTTCATTGAGAGCCATCTAAATTCCTCCCTCTAAGCCTAAGCTTTGCTGGGAATCTTGGCTATTACAAGATCCTCAACAATATTTCCATTCACGATGTGTTCTGTGATTATACGTGAAACATCTGTTGGCATGACTGGCCCATATGTGACTCTATCTTCACCTGGGCGTGCCACGTCAAGAAGAGGTTCCTTCTGACACATGCCGTTGCACCCTGTTTGTAGGACCTCAATGTCAGAAAGATTGCGTTTTTCGATTTCAGCTATAGCGGCATTCATGACATTACGCGCTCCTGCGGCGATACCGCAAGTTCCCATGCCGATAATAATCTGAGTTATGCTGTCTCTCTTCGCTTTTGTGTGTTTCAATGAGTCAGCTTTTATTTTTTGTAGGTCATCAAGATTTTTAATTTGCATAAGAGAATCCTCCTAATTTATTTTTGTTTGGCAACATTAAACTGCATCTAATATCTCGCCAACTTTTTCCGGAGAGAGCCTTCCATGTGTTTCATCGTTAATCATAATGCAGGGTGCCAGTCCACAAGCTCCGATGCAGGCGACTGACTCAAGTGTAAATTTCAAATCAGGCGTAGTAACTTCGCCATCCTTAAGTCCAAGTCTCTTTTTTATTTCATCGAAGACAAGAGCTGCTCCGCGGACATGGCAGGCAGTTCCCAAGCAGCAGCGAATTATATACTTGCCGCGAGGTTCAAGATGGAATTGAGAATAAAAAGTTACAACCCCGTAAATTTGGCTTATAGGGACGTCGATTTCTTCACTTATCTTAAGCAGTACATCTTTCGGAAGATATCCGAATATATTTTGTGCCTGCTGGAGCACTGGAATTACGCAGCCTTTTACGCCGCGATATTTGTCGAGGAGCTGATCTAAAAGATCCCACGACTTTTCCGATGACCTCTCCATAAAAAGTACCCCCTTATTCTGATTTAAATGTAATTTTATTTTAAATAAAAGTTTGCGAAAAAAAGCACAAAGTTTTATAAAAACAAAACAAAGTAAAAATATGGATAGTGATTTTGCCCAACTTTTACACGCGTGTTATTATATCAGAAAAATCAGAAAACCTCTATACAATTAAAATTTATAATAAGCTGGAAATTTAACAGTATTCCGCTAAACTATATGTTGTACAAAAAGCAGCTTATTAAATTTTCAATTTTACTACTAAAAACGGAGGCGCTGTAAATGCCAAAAGCAGTGATAAACGGTAAAACGGTTGACTTCTCTCCCGGAATGACGATACTTCAGGCCGCACGAGAAGCAGGGATATATATTCCCACTCTCTGCGAACATCCGGCTCTTGATATTGTAGGAGCCTGTCGCATCTGTTTGGTGGAGGTTGAAGGCAGCCCAAAACTTCATACAGCTTGTTCTACTCCTATTACGGAAAATATGGTAATTCAAACAAACAGCGCAAAGGTTCTTGCGGTTCGTAAATCGGTAATTGAGCTTTTACTGATTCGACATCCTCTTGAATGCTTCAGCTGTGCAAGCAACGGAAATTGTGAGCTGCAAACAATAGCTTATGAGCTAGGAGTAGAAAAAAGTTCTTACAAGGATGAAAGTAGAACGATAGAAAGACTTTCGATAGAAGATGAAAATCCCTTTTATATAAGAGACCTTAATAAATGTATTCTCTGCGGCAGATGTGTCCGTGTTTGTGCTCAACATGCACGCTATCATGTCCTTGATTTTCAAAACAGAGGCATTGCAACTTTAGCACGCCAAGGTGAAGGGCTTGAGCTTGAAGAGGCAGGCTGTACATTTTGCGGACAGTGTGTGTCTGTTTGTCCTGTAGGTGCGCTTTATGAAAAACCGGCATTGGGCAAGGGGCAATTCTGGGAGCTAGAGACAACGAGGACTATCTGTCCATATTGTGGTGTAGGCTGCGAGCTGTTAGTTCAAGTAAACAAAAGAACGGGAAAAATTGCGAATGTAACTTCAGACCATAAAAATATGAACTCTATAAATAAAGGTCGCACCTGCGTAAAGGGAAGTTTTGCTTGGGAGTTTGTAAACAGTCCTGAGCGTTTAACACATCCCTTAATAAAGAGAGATGGGGAGTTTTATCCTGCAACTTGGGATGAAGCGCTTGATAAAGTAGTGGAAGGGCTAAAAAGGAATAAAGGAAAGGCAGGGTTTTTCTCGTCAGCTCGCTGCACAAATGAAGATAATTATATAATTCAAAGGTTCGCAAGGGAGGTAATGGGCACAAACAATGTTGATCACTGTGCCCACCTCTGACACTCTGCTACTGTTGCGGGTCTCGGTGAGACCCTAGGAAGTGGAGCAATGACAAATGATTTGGAGTCAATAAAATCAGCAGACACAATTCTTGTAATCGGTTCAAATACAACAGAGGCTCATCCTGTTATAGGTTCAATGATAAAAGAGCGTATACAAAACGGAGGGAAACTTATAGTATGCGACCCACGTAAAATTGAACTGCATAAATATGCGGCTGTTTCCATAAGACACAAAAGCGGTTCAGACGTAGCTCTTATAAACTCTATGATGAATGTCATTTTGGAAGAAAATCTTTATGACAAAGAATTCATTGCAGAACGAGTAGAAAATTTTGAAGAGCTGAAAAAAATAGTTGGGGAATATAATCCGGAAAAAATGGCAAAAACAACGGGGATCTCTGCTGAGACAGTTCGCGAAGCAGCTCGCTTGTATGCAAAAGCAGAAAACTCCGCAATTTTTTACACAATGGGAATAACACAACATACCACCGGAACAAATAATGTAAGAACTCTGGCAAATTTGGCTCTGTTGTGTGGCATGGTCGGTCGTCCCGGCACAGGAGTCAACCCGTTACGCGGCCAAAATAATGTACAGGGTGCCTGTGATATGGGAGCACTTCCGGCAACTCTTCCAGGATATCTTAACGTTGGAACGACTAAAGCTGCAGAAATGGTAAAAAAATTATGGGGTTGTGAGATTCCAGATAACGGAGTCCCCGGTCTTTCGGTTGCCAGAATGATTGACGCGGCAAGCAAGGGAGATATTAAAGCTCTTTATATAGTGGGAGAGAATCCAATGGTAACAGATGCGGACACGAATCACGTGTCAGAAGCTTTAGATAATTTGGACTTTCTTGTTGTTGAAGATATTTTTCTTACTCCTACAGCAGAAAAAGCAGATGTTGTGCTTCCGGCGTCATGTTGGCCTGAAAAAGACGGTACAATTACGAATACCATAAGAGCTGTACAGCTCTTAAGAAAAGCCTCCGAATCTCCTGGAGAGAGCCTTGATGATTGGAAAATCTTTGTGGAACTGGCGAAACGTTTTGGGCATGATTGGCAGTTTAATTCTGCTGAAGATGTGTTTAACGATATAAGGCGCTTTACTCCCACTTATGCGGGAATGAATTACGACCGGCTTGATCAAGGCTACTTGCAGTGGCCCTGTTTTGATGAGGAGCATAAAGGAACTCCGATATTGCATACACAGCGTTTCGGAAGAGAGAATGGAAAAGCGACTTTTTCTCCTTGTGATTGGACTCCCCCTCACGAATGGCCTGATGAGGAATATCCATTTATAGCCACAACCGGACGTAGCCTGTTCCATTATCACTCCGGTTCTATGACCCGCAGGGCTGCAACGGGCAAATACATAAAAGAGCTATATATTGAAATAAACCCGGAAGACGCACACACACTTCATGTAGAGGACGGTGACAGCATTACGGTTGAATCTCGTAGGGGTGTCGTAACAGGCAAAGCTAAAGTTACAGATTTGGTCTCTCAAGGGATGTTATTTTTACCATTTCATTTTGCAGAGGCAGCTGCTAATCTTTTGACGGCAGCTGTTTGGGATACTGATTCCGAAACTCCTGGGTTTAAAATAAGTGCCGTAAAGCTATCAAAAATTTAATTTAAAGGGGAGACTGTTTTGAGTTTAAAATCGCCAATAGAAACAGCAAAAAGTGCGTCTAGTACAGCAAGTTACAAGGCAAATTTAAGTTTTAAAAGTATGTTGATTCTGGGTTTTTTTGGAGGAGCACACATTGCTTTTGGTTCCTATTTTATGATAGTTGTCACTCAAGATGCTTCACAGTTTGTGGGTATGGGCCTTTCAAAGCTTTTTGGAGGAGTAGTTTTCTCTATCGGCCTTTTATTAGTTTCCGTCTGCGGTGCCGAATTATTTACAGGCAATTGCCTTATGCCATTAGGAATCTTAACTCGAGAAGTTCCGCTCTCTAAGCTATTAAAGAACTGGCTTGTCGTCTATTTTGCTAATTTTTTAGGAGCTCTGCTTCTTGCTTTTTTCGTATATAAAAGTGGCCTTGCAAGAAATTTAATATCTGTAAATATATTGAATATTGCTGTAACCAAAGTAAATCTTCCTTTTGTTGAAGCACTTTTCCGCGGCATCCTTTGTAATTGGTTGTTGGTCTTGGCAATATGGATGGGTTTTTCTGCGAAAGACGTAATAAATAAATTTATTTGCTGCTTGATGCCTATCTCTGCTTTTGTAGCAATGGGATTTGAGCACTGTATAGCAAATATGTTTTTTATCAGCTTAGGTATGTTCGTAAAAACAGATGTTTTGGCAGTGGGAATGTCTCAGCTGTCTCATGCTGAATTGGAAACCCTTTCGATGGCTGGCTTTATGAATAGCATTTTGCCTGTAACAATTGGTAATATAATAGGCGGTGCTTTCTTCGTTGGGATTCTTTATTACATGTCACTTTCGAAAGAACTAAAAGAAAGAAAATGAAAAGCAATGTTTTAGATCAACACCAGATTGACGCAACTCTTCTGCTTCTCGGTGGGGGGAAGGGTGTTCGCATGGGTGGGAATAAGCTCTATTTAGAAATAGATGGTGCTCCCCTCATAGAACAGATAATGTGTGAACTGGCTCCAATTTTTAAGGAAACCCTTCTTCTTGTAGCTCGCGGAGAAAAAGAGCCGGTAACGGAGAAACTGGGTTCATTACTGTTTGAACACGCTGTTCAAGTGGTAGAAGATGAGAGAATAGCAATCGGCCCTTTAGAGGGATTAAGAAGTGGTCTAGAAAAGATGTCGCAGAATTGGGGCTTTCTCGTGGGGTGCGACATGCCTTCTGTACAGAAAAATCTGGTGTTTTTTATGTCTTCCTTTCGTGCTGAAGGAGTAGACGTAATTGCCGCAGAGCGCAGCGGATATATAGAGCCACTTCACGCATTCTATTCTAAGAGTTCTCTCCCCTCTATAAAAAAATCTATAAGTAACAGACAGAAGAAAATCAAGTTTTTTTATAGAGACATAAATCTTTTCCTAATAAAAGAAGAGCTGTTGAAGCTGCATGGAAATGTAGAGAAATCATTTTTTAATCTTAACTACCCAGCAGACGTTCTTCAGATGAAAAAGATGGCCTTATAGTCTATGTAAAACGTAAACGGGACATTGAAAATATAGCAAGCCTTGAAAGAGCAATAATTGCTCGCGACAGGGCTTGTCTTATTTTATTTTAAAAGAGTGGTTGGAGGAATCTAAACTGATAGACATAAGAGGGCTTTCAATAAATTTTGGAGAGCAAGAAGTATTAAAAAATATAGATTGGTTTATAACACCAAAAAGTCGAATTGGCCTCGTAGGTGATAATGGTGCAGGAAAAACAACGATATTGCGCTTAATTGCCGGGGAGCAAGAGCCGACTGACGGAAGTGTCTTTATGCCCAAAAACCAAACAGTTGGCTATCTTCCCCAAGATTTGATCGAAATTGAAAACATACCTCTCATAAACTACCTTAAAAAACGTGCCGGTCTAGACCTGCTAGACAAAAAACTTCGTGCGGTAGAGCGAGAGCTTTCTTTATTGAGCGAAGACTCAAAACTTCTGGAAAAAACTTTATCAAGGCATGAGCATCTGCAAAAGAAATTTGAGGCAAAAGAGGGCTTTAATTTTGAAATAAAAGCAATACAGATACTCAAAGGGTTAGGATTTCACCCGGAAAAGGATCTTGAAAGAATGACGGCTGAGTTTTCAGGCGGGTGGAAAATGAGGATTGCTTTGGCCTCTTTACTGCTTTGCTCACCCGACATCCTTCTGTTGGATGAACCGACAAACCATCTTGATACCGAGAGTATGGAGTGGTTGGAAAGCTGGCTGAGAGATTTTAAAGGCACTGTTATAGCTGTCTCTCATGACAGAAGATTTTTAGAAAAAATGGTAACCTCAGTAGCAGAGCTCTCTTTTGGCAAAATAAATATTTATTCATGCAGCTATGAAAAATATCTTATAGAACGTAATGAGCGCATTAAAAAAATAAATGAAGAATTTACACAGCAAAGAGAAAAAATAGAAGAAACTCAGCGTTTTGTAGAACGTTTTAGATATAAATCCTCTAAGGCAGCACAAGTTCAAAGCAGAATAAAACAGCTGGAAAAAATGGAAGTAAAAGAAATTGTAAAACCACTAAAAAGTATCAAATTTAAATTTCCGGAGGCACCAAGAAGTGGGCTCGACGTTTTAAAGGCGCAAGCTCTCTCGAAAACATATGAAACCAATGAGGTTTTTGAGGGGGTAGATTTTACGATCCAGAGGGGAGAACGAGTGGCGCTAGTTGGCGTGAATGGTGCCGGGAAGTCTACTCTTTTAAGGATTTTGAATCAGTCTGAGCCACCTACCGAGGGGGAAGTTACGCTTGGCCATAAGGTAAAGAAAGCTTTTTTCTCGCAGGAAAGTGCCCAGAACCTAAATTATAATCACACAATTTTGCAGGAATTAAACAGTTGTGACACAAGTCTTCTTGAAGGAGAGAAGCGTAATTTATTGGGAACGTTTCTTTTTTCCGGAGATGACATAAACAAAAATATTTCAGTTCTTTCTGGTGGAGAAAAATCAAGAGTGACTTTAGCCAAAATACTTTTATCCAAATCAAACTTGCTTATCCTTGACGAGCCTACAAACCATCTTGATTTTGAGACAAAAGAACTTTTTCAAAAAGCTTTGCTTGATTATGGCGGAACGATATTAATCGTTTCTCATGACAGGGCGTTTCTAGACAATTTAGTTGACCGAGTTCTAGAGATTCGAGATGGGCATCTTTTTGATTATTCGGGAAACTATTCTGAGTTTATTGAAAAACGTGAAAAGCAGATAAAAGATATAAATATTAAAAATATCGAGAAAAAAACCGAAAGCGTTTCAGAAAAGACAAAAGAACAAAAACGAATTGAAGCGGAAGCCCGCAATCGTCTTTATCGTGAGAATAAAAAAATTTTGGAGAAGCTAGAACCATTGGAAAATCAAATAGCCGAAGATGAATCGCGTAAAGAAGAAATATCAGCAATGCTCTGTGATGCAGAAGTTCTATCAAATTCAAAGAGAGTGCAAGAATTAATGATAGAGCTGGGAGAGTTGGAGGAGTCCATTAAAGAAAATTATGAAGAGTGGGATAAGCTTGCTTTAAAGCTTTAACAAAAACAGAGGACTGAAAGAAATATAAATTAAAAGGTGCGTCTTTTTTAGACACACCTTTTAATTTATAACAATTGTGCTATAATAAAGCATATTGTAATAGGTTAGTCAATAACCGCCTTGACTAAATTTCTAGGCATGTCTATATCGCAACCTCGCTGATTTGCCATATAGTAAGCGAAGAGCTGGAGAGGGATCGTTGCAATAAAAGCAAAGAGTTCCGGCTCAGTTTCAGGTGTATAAATAATATTTTTTGAATAATTTGAGATTTCATTGTCTCCTACGGTTGCGATTGCAATAATTGGAGATTGCTTTGCCATATATTCTTTTATGTTTGAAATAGTTCTTTCCCAAAGTATATTTTTCGGAACAAGTGCAACTATAGGAATGTCTTTATCAAGCAGGGCAATCGGGCCGTGTTTCATCTCTCCTGCCGGATACGCTTCTGCTAGGATATATGATATCTCTTTTAGTTTTAAAGCTCCCTCTAAAGCGGAAGGATAGGCGAGGGCTCTGCCCATAAAGAAAACTCCCTTTACTTTAGTAAAGTTGCGAGCGATGTTTTCTATATTTTCTTTCTGTTCTAAAAGTTCCGCCAGCTTGCCCGGCATTTTTACCAAAGCTTTTACTAGGCGATTTTCTGTCGCCTCGGCTAAATTGCCTCTCAGTTTTGCCAAATACATACCTAGCAAAACAAGCATAGTAAGTTGAGTTGTATATGTTTTTGTGGCGGCTACTCCTATTTCAGGTCCAGCCGGAGTTATCAAACACTCTCCAACTTCACGATGAATTGTAGAGTCTCTTACGTTTGTAATGACCAGGCATTTTGCTCCTTTTGACTTTGCAACACGGGCTGCTTGTAGTGTGTCCGCCGTTTCGCCCGACTGAGATACAAAAATTGCGAGAGTATCAGGTCCATTTGGCAAGTTCCTGTAGCTGTACTCAGAAGCAATCTCAGTTCTTATATCAAAAGTTCCAAACGTTTCCATAATTTGTGCTGCTGTAACCGTGGCATAATGAGATGTACCACAGGCAACGAAATGGATCCTTCTCCAACTCTTCGCGAGCTCCGGAGACCAATCAAGCTCGCCACTAAGGTCAACTCTTCCCTCTTTAATGCGTCCTAACAATGTCTGAGCCATTACATTAGGCTGTTCGTGTATCTCTTTTAACATGTAGTGAGCAAAAGTTCCTTTATTCGCCATGGTAGCATTCCAATCAAGATGCATGCTGTCTTTTGGGTGTTCAGCACCATCGAAATCATAAAAAATACAGCTTTTTTTATTAATCATCGCCATCTCCTCATCATCCATAAACCAAACGTCTTGAGAAAAATCAAGGAGTGCTGTTGGGTCTGATGCACAAAACCCCTCTTTGCCAGTATGTCCAACAACGAGAGAGGACCCTTTACGTGCAACCCAAATCTCATCTTTCCTGTCGTAAAACATTATGACAAGAGCAAACGACCCGTTTATACGCTTTGTTAGCTTAACTATTGCTTCTTTTGGGTCATTTTTATACACATATGCCAGATATTGTACGGCCGATTCTGTGTCAGTTTCTGTATGGAATTTTATTCCCTTTGATTCAAGTTCTATTCTTATTTCGTTGGCATTGTCTATAATTCCGTTGTGTACCAGGACGACCCTTTTATCGCTACTTATATGAGGGTGTGCGTTGTTTTCTGTAATTGCGCCATGTGTAGCATATCTTGTGTGCCCTATACCGAAGTTCCCTGCAATTGACTCTTGTTCAACTTTTTTCTCTAGCTGTGAAAGTTTCCCTATAGCACGCACTTCCCGTATTTCTTCATCATTTATAACAGCGATGCCTGCCGAGTCATACTTTCTATGTTCATGTTTCGCGAGTCCTTCAAGGATGATGTCTGCAGCATTTCTGTCGCCAACATACCCCATAATTCCGCACATAAGTACCATCCTCTCAAAATCTTGTCTATTAATATTATGAATATCATATACATACAATTATCACAATAATACTTTATTATTTGGAAAAACAAGAATTTTTTAGATATTGCGTTGCTCTCTTATAATTTGTCCTTTTATAGATTAATTATCAAGAAATTAATCTGTAATGTCTTCATCTTTTAAAAACTCTTCAAGAGAGACATAATTAATTTTTCCTGTTGGGAGCGTAGGTATGTCTTCTAAAATGAGAACTTTTTTTGGCATAGAAATTTCAGCTATTTCCATATCAGAAAGTTTTTGACGGACTTCATCTCGTTTGAGCTCTATCCTTGTTGTTACCAGTCCTAAAGTTTCACCTCTGGGTCCTCCGCTTAACATAACAACAGCATGTTTGTCATCCGGCCAGATTTCATATATAAGCTCTTCAACTGCTGCTAAAGAAATCATCTCTCCTGCAATTTTAGCGAATCTTTTTGCACGGCCAATAATTTTTACGTAGCCTTCATCGTCAATATCAACAATGTCTCCTGTGTCGTACCAACCATCTTTAAGGGGTTCTAGAACTCCCGGATTTGTAATTTTATAGTATCCGAGCATAATATTGTCCCCTTTTAGCCAGAGGCGGCCTCCCTGATGTACGCCTTCAATAGCTTCTAAACGATATTCCAAGCCCGATACAATTAGGCCGACAGTGCCTGTTTTATGATGAGCATAGTAGTTATTGGCAACGACGGGAGACGCTTCTGTAACACCATAACCTTCAGTAATCCTTATATTAAAACGCTCAAACCAGGTTTTTTGAGTTGATGGTTTTAATTTCTCTCCACCTTGAACGAGAAGCCTCATCGTTGCAAAATCGTAGTTATCCTGAGCAGCCTTTGCAAATCCGCAAAGGAAAGTGTCCGTTGCAAAAAGAATGGTTATGCGCTCGTCGTAGCAAAGAGTAGAAATAGTTTTGTAATGTAGTGGCGAGGGATAAAGAGAGACAAAAAGTCCAAGTGCAACAGGCATAAATATGCCGCACAAACCAAAAGAATGAAATATAGGCATAATATTTAGGACTCTGTCAGATCTGTAAAAATCTACTCGGGTAAACATCTGCGAGTGGTTTGTATTTAAGTTTTTATAGCTTAACAAAACTCCTTTAGGAGAACCCTCCGAACCGGAGGTAAATAAAAGCACGGCCGGTTTCTCAGCAGCTTTTAAATCAACGGGTTTAGATTTTAAAAAAGGTGTTTTTATTGCAGCGTTAAGTTTTTTAAAGGTTGTGATTGATGGGGCCACATCTTCTAGCCAAAGAAGCTCTACTCCCGCTTCTTGGGCTGATTCAATAAGATGTTCAAGTTTTCCGAGCGTAATAAATTTTCGAGAAGTTATAATTGTCTTTATATCTCCGGTATGGCAACAATTTACGAGAGAACGTCCGCCAAGAGAAAAATTCAAAAGTGCAGGGATTCTTCCCATTTTTTGAAGGGCATATAACGTAACTACTCCGGCAAGAGATGTTGGCAGCAGGACTCCAATATTTTCCCCTTTGATTTTTTGCGAAGATAATGCTTCTTCTATAAGGAGAACTCTGGTTATAAAACCGTTATAAGTTACAGGTTTTTCTTGATAGTCACAAAACAGCCGAGTTTTTCCACCAAACTCATCGCGAGCATCAAGAAGTATGTCCCAAAAAGGCTTCTCTTTACGCCTTGCATACATAGCAGCTTCATTCATGATGCGTTCTAGAGCTTGTCCTGCAGCGACATTTCTCTTTGTTCCGACAACTTCTTCTGCAATATTCAACTCTTTTAATGGGAAGATTGTTATAGTTACTTTAGAAAAGAAACGAACCCCTGGCTTGTGCTGAATGCGCGAAAAAGGGGTACGTTGTGTTCCATCTATATATATAGGAAGAATTTTTGCATTTGTATGATCTGCGATAGTTGCGACGCCCTGCGATACTTTCATTGCGTTTCCTGTTGTGGTTGGCTGAAGTTCGGGGAATATAACGCAACGTCCACCGCTCTTTAGTAAATTTAGAAAGTATTTAAGAGAAAAGGGAGCTTCAGAATCAAGTATATGTGTTTCTGCAAGAGGGAGAAACATGCTAACCCAACGTTTTTTAGTCAAGCGTTTTTCAATAGCGAAGGGAACTTTTTCCGGTAAAAAAACCGCAAGGATTAGTGGGTCAATAAAAGAAACATAGTTTGGAGCGATTAAAACACCGTCTCCAGCATTTTTCCAATTCTCCCAGCCTTTAACCTCCACGTTAAAAAAAAGGTTAAGAATAAATCTAACAAGAGTTCTCCACAAATTGGCTCACTTCTCTTTCGATAAAGCATAGCTGAACAGTCGTCTTCTATGCACTAATTATAATATGATAGTGAAATCACTACCGTAGAAAGCTTAAGGCTAATCTAAGAAAAATGCAACAATGAAGAAGATAAAAACAGTGTTTTGAAAAAATGAAATTGCTTTTTAAATAAAAATTTTGTAGTTTATAAATCATAAAAAATAAAAAATCTACTAAGCCAATATTAGAACAAAGTTAGTTTGAAATCTTTATAAATATATTGCTTGTTTAATCATAAAGCATAACTATTATTCTTATTAAACTCAAACTTCGCAGTAAAGAAGATATGACAGCACCTTGACAATTCAATAATAATCGGCAAAAAAGAGCGGCATGAGCCCCGTTTTTTGGTAAAATTTAGTTACCACACTAAAACGATACCATACGGAGGTCCATGCCA
>Ga0255347_1000599_pt1 | contig 64114 bp, 56 predicted proteins | sample wastewater_treat_2_FD_192479 | JGI IMG/M metagenome (GOLD analysis project Ga0255347, IMG submission 192479) | Wastewater microbial communities from Lulu Island WWTP, Vancouver, Canada - plant24 | ecosystem: Engineered > WWTP > Wastewater > Unclassified | place: Canada: Vancouver, British...
TGCCCGCTGGAATTTCAGACCCACAATATTACTTTAAAAAACAGCTTATTGTCTTGATTGCTTCAATAGGAGTTTTTTTGCTTTTCTTACTTTTTGATTATAGAAAGCTAAAAAAATTCTGGGTTGTTGTTTTTATTATAAATATTGCTTTATTAGTAAGTGTTTTGATTTTTGGTTATGAAATTAACTCAAACAAAGCATGGATAGATTTAAAATTTATATCAATACAACCATCTGAATTTTCAAAAATATTTATGGTTATATGTCTTGCTGCAACTCTTTCAAGATGGCAGTCTGAAAAAAAAGATGTTGTTGGGTTTAAAAAAGTAGCTTCAGCTACAGGTATTGCCTTTTTAACTATTTTGTTAGTTTTACTTGAGCCAGATTTAGGGCAGGCAATAATTTACTTTCTTGTTTTTATTGGGATGCTTTTTATATCAGGAGCTAATCTTCTTTATATTATAGGTATAATTATTTTAGCATCTGGAGCAGTATTTGCTGGAATCAAGTTTGGATTAATACAAGAATATCAATTAGACAGGCTTCTTGTATTTTTAAAGCCAGATGTGAAACCTGAAGGTGCAGGATATAATCTTTTTCAGTCAAAATTAGCAATAGGCTCAGGAAAATTATTTGGAAAGGGTTTATTTTTAGGTACTCAAACTAATCTTAATTATGTGCCTGAACACCATACAGATTTTATCTTCTCGGTAATTGGTGAAGAACTTGGTTTTGTAGGTGCTTTTTTTACTATAGTTCTTTTTGGTATCATAATCTGGCGATGCTTTTATATCTCAAGGCATGCAAGTGATTTTTTTGGTTTTTTATTAGCAGGTGGCATTGGTTTTATTATTTTAACTCAAGTTATTATAAATATAGGTATGACTATAGGGTTAATGCCTATAATAGGAATTACTCTTCCATTTTTAAGCTATGGCGGGTCAAACCTTTTAAGCATTTTCATAGGAATTGCCCTGGTTGAAAATGTGTATTTTAGAAGGGAGCTTAGAAGAGATTATGAAGTAGCCTATGAGGAATTTAGTTAAAGAATGAAGGAAGTAAAAACATTAAGTTTTAGTGAGCTTGAAAAATTGCTTGAAGGAGTGTTAAGACCAGGAAGATATGTTGGCAATGAAATCGGGATAAAAAACAAAGACATTAATAAGATTAAGAGTTTTAAGTCCTTAGTTCTTGCATCTCTTGTTTTCCCCGATTTGTATGAAGTTGGAATGTCAAATCTTGGTATACAAATCTTATATGATTTAATAAACAAACATCCAAAATTTAGTGCTGAAAGAGTTTTTTCACCATGGGTTGATTTTGAAAATAATTTACGCAAAACAAGAACTAAAATTTTCTCTTTGGAAAGCAGAATTTTTCTTGATGAATTCGATATTATCGGTTTTAGCCTTCAACATGAACTTCAATATACAAATGTCTTAAACATCTTAAATTTAGGTGGGTTGGAGCTCCATTCTCTTAAAAGAGGTGATAGTTATCCTATTATTTGCGCAGGTGGACCTGCAGCCTTTAACCCACTTCCAATGGCAGCATTTATTGATTTTTTTGTTATAGGTGATGGCGAGAAAATCTTTATTGATATACTTGAAGTTCTTTTAAAAGTCAAAGAAAATAACAAAACAAAAAGATGGTTTTTGGAGCAAATAAAGGATTTTGATGGTGTATTCATCCCAGGTTTATATAAATTTCTTTATTTTGAAGATGGCAGAATAAATAAAATAGAACCAGATAAAAAAGTAAAAAAAGCAGTTGTTAAAGATATTAATGAATTTCGGATTGTTACTGATCCAGTAATACCCAATATAAAACCTATTCATGACAGATATATTTGTGAAATTATGAGAGGATGTTATAGAGGTTGTCGGTTTTGTCAGGCTGGATTTATTTATAGACCTGTAAGAGTCAGAAAAGCTGAAAAATTAATAGAAGATTGCATAAAAGGTATTGAAAATAGTGGCTTTGATGAAATATCTTTTTTATCCTTATCAAGTGCTGATTATCCCAAACTTGATTTTTTAATTAATAGCTTTCTAGGGAAAATAAAGAATAAAAAAATATCAATTTCTCTTCCTTCATTAAGGCTTGATAGTTTTAACTTTAGTATTGCTGAGCTAATACAAAGTGGAAGGAAAACAGGCCTTACTTTTGCGCCTGAGGCAGGTAGTCAGAGGATGAGGGATATTATAAAAAAGGATATAAATAAAGATGAAATGCTCGATTGTATAAAGATAGCCTTTGAGAGAGGATGGGAAAAAATAAAACTATATTTTATGATAGGGCTTCCATATGAAACAAAAGAAGATATTTTGGGGATAAGCGAAATAGTTTATGAAATAATAGATCTTGGAAAACGTATTTTACCAAAAAATAAAAGGCAAAGATTAAACATAAATTTAAGCATTAATGCTTTTTGCCCTAAGCCATTCACTCCATTTCAATGGAATGCCCAAGATCCTATTGAAGTTCTTAAAGAAAAGTTTTCATTGCTTTTAACAAGTATGCCAAAAAAATATGTAAATGTTAGTTATTCTGATCTTTTTAAAAGTAAACTAGAATGTGCAATTTCAAGGGGAAATTATAAAGTTTCTGAAGTAATTGAATTAGCTTATCAACATGGTGCAAAATTTGATAATTGGAGTGAGATGTTTAATCCTAGTGTTTGGGAAAGAGCTTTTATTGATGCAAATCTTGACATCAATTTTTTTACTGAAAGAGAAATGGGGCTTAAGGAAGTGTTGCCATGGGATTTTATTGATATTGGTATAGAAAAAGATTTTTTCTTAAAGGAAAATTTGGATGCAAAGCAATCTAAGGATATTTAAAGGAAATACTAAAATAAAAAATATTAAAAATAAGTATCTGAAATTCCATGATGAAGATAAATTACTTGGCTAGGATGAATTACTTAAGAAAACACTCAAAGCTTTTCCTAAAGCTGAGGGAAAGCTTGCTTAAAGTTTTAAGGCTTCGCTCTCTTCTTAAAAGAAGAACCATGCCCGCTTCGCCTTCAAATGGTTTTCTTAAGTAATTCATCCTAGCCCTTAAAGTTTTGTTTTTATTACTATTACAGAATTTTAGATGCTTACATATTAAAATAAATAGTGGAAAATACAAAGTTAAGATTTAAGTTTAAAAAATTAAAAGAGTTTAAATATTTGTCTCACCTTGAAACTGTAAGATTAATGCTTATAGGGATTAGGCGCGCAGGGTTAAATATGAGATATAGTGAAGGGTTTAATCCTAACCCAAGGATTAATTTTAGTTTTCCTATTCCAGTTGGACTTGCAAGTTTTGCAGAATATTCTGATGTTGAACTCATAGACACAATAGAACCACAAGTTTTTCAAGATCTTGTAAATAAGCAACTTAAAGATGAATTTTGTATAATTAAAACTTTAAAACTAAATAATAAATTACCAAGTTTAATGGAAGATATAGCAGTAGTTAAATATAAATTTATGTTATCATCTTATGATAAGAAAAATATGACTAACATGATTAATTTATTAACATCTTTGGCAAATAATATAAGTTCTATTTTTCTAATGAATTTTAATGATGTCCAATTTAATAAAAGCAATATTGTTTATTTAAATTTATTTGGATATACTAAAGTTTTAAAGAATAATGAGATTTTTAAATTTAAAGATTTTTTAATAAATTTAAAGGATATATCAAACAATAATTACACAGAGGTCAAAGATTTCTTTAAGGAAGAAGCCTATGTAATTAGAGAAAATATTCTTAAGACTCCTCTTGATATTGTTTGAATTAAGGAGTTAAAAATTTGAGTAAGTTGATGCTGGTTAGTTCTGGTGAAAATGAAACCAGGATAGCGGTACTTGAAGATGGTCAAGTTTCCGAATTATATTTTGACAGAAAATTAAAAAAATCTATTTTAGGCAATATTTATGTAGGAAGAGTTGAAAATGTTCTTCCGAGCCTCGATGCTGCTTTTATTGATATTAACGAAGAAAAGAACGCTTTTTTGTATATAAATGAGATTGCTACTGATACGGATTTCGAAGAAAATGAAGATATTTCCAAAAAGATTCAGCAAGTTTTAAAGCCTAACCAACTTATTGTTACTCAAGTAACAAAAGACCCAATCAAAAGTAAAGGTGCCAGGCTTACTACTTTTATCTCAATACCTGGAAGATATCTTGTTCTAGCCCCTTTTAATGATGGTATAGGTGTTTCTAAAAAAATAAATGACACTGAAAGAGAAACACTTAGACAGATCGCAAAAGAAATCAAGCCAAAAGATTTTGGTATTATTGTTAGGACAGCTGCGAAGCATGCTGATAAAAGTACTCTTAAAAGGGATTTAAAGAGTCTTATGAAAACATGGAATGAAATCCAAAGAAGAATATCAAAGGCTACTAAACCAGCCTTAATAATGAGTGAGCAGCCGATAGTTTTAAGAATATTAAGAGATATTTTTTCTGAAGAATTTGAAGCTATTTATGTTGACAATAAAGAGATAAAAAGAGAAATTTCAAGGTATCTTAATAATATTGGAGTTAAATTTTCAAATTTATACTTATACGACAAGCCAGATGACCTCTTTGATGCATTTAATGTCAATGAAGTAATAAGAGGAGCTATTGAAAGGAAAGTGTGGCTCAAATCCGGTGGTTTTATTGTTATTGACCATAGTGAGGCACTCACTTCGATTGATGTTAATACTGGAAAATTTACTTCAAACAAAAATGCTTCGGAAACGATATTAAAAACAAATTTAGAAGCTGCTGAAGCCATAAGTAAACAGCTAAGATTAAGGGATATAGGTGGCTTAATTGTGATTGATTTTATTGATATGGCAAGCGAAAAAGACAGACAGAAAGTTTTTGATAGATTTAAACAATGTCTTGAAAAGGATAAAACAAAAACAGAAGTTTTAAACTTTTCAAAATTTGGTCTTATTGAAATGACAAGAAAAAATGTTTCAGATGGCATTTTAGGCACACTGTGCAAAACTTGTCCTTCTTGTTTAGGTTCAGGTTATGTTAAGTCAGAAGAAACTATAAAATTTGAGTTAGAAAGAAAAATAAAGTCAATATTGCTTAATAACTCCGAAAAAGCATTTTTTCTCAAGCTTAACCCAGTAATGGCCTGCCAAATAATTGGGCAAGGTGGGAGAAATCTTAAAAACCTTGAGTCTCTGACAAAAAAGCATGTAATCATCAAAGGGGAAGAAAACATTCCACTTGACGAGGTAGTCATAGCTGCAAAAGGTTCTTTTAAAGAAGTCGAGGATATTTCCAAACCTTTTAAAGTTGGAGATATTATTAATCTATTAATTGAAGATACATATTTACATAATTCAAATGATGCTCTTGCAAGAATAAATGGTTATGTGATACAGGTAATTGATGGGAAAAAATTTATTGGTAAACAGGCAAAAGTTGAAATAGTAAATGTTGCAAAAACAAGTGCGATAGCTAAAATTGTCTAAAGTAAGTTTAATCTAAAAAGCACCTAAAATTCTGTGATAAAGATGAATTATTTAGCTAGGATAAGTTACTTAAGAAAACACTCAAAGCTTTCCCCAGCGGGGAAATGCTTGCTCAAAGTTTTAAGGCTTTAGCTCTCCTCTTAAAAGAGGAACCATGCCCGCTTAAGCCTTCAAATGGTTTTCTTAAATTAACTTATCCTAGCTCTTAAAGTTTTGTTTTTATTGCTGTCATGAAATTTTAGATGCTTATAATCTGAATTATAGTTTGACAATAAATTTGTTGTTGTGATAATATACTTCGGTGCTATTTTATTTCGTAATTTTAGAATTTAATCAAATTAAAATAAATTTTTAAGAGGAGGCCCAAGATTTACGCTATTATTACAAGTGGGGGTAAACAGTATAAAGTTACTGAAAATATGAATATTGTAGTAGAAAAAGTTAAAGGAAACGAGGGGGATAAAATTAAGATAACTGAGGTTAACCTTGTTAATGATGGCAATAAAGTCCTTATTGGTAGCCCTTTGTTAGATAATGTTGTAGTTGAAGGGACAATAAAGAAACATTTTAAGGGTGATAAGGTTATTGCTTATAAGTATAAACCTAAAAAAGGCTATCATAGAAAAGTTGGGCATAGACAGCAATTAACATTACTTAGTCTTGAAAAAATAAGTATTAATTCGTAGGAGTGAGTATTAATAATGTCAAGCAAAAAAGGTGTTGGAAGTTCAAAAAATGGCAGAGATAGTAAAGCGAAATATCTAGGCGTAAAAATATCTGGCGGTCAGAGAGCAAAAGCTGGTAGCATAATTGTAAGACAAAGGGGTACAAAATATAAACCCGGCTTAAATGTTGGTATGGGTAAAGACTTTACTCTTTTTGCAAAAATTGATGGTATAGTTGAATTTACTAAAAATACAAAAAAGGGGAAGGTTATAAATATAAAAGCTTAAAGGTTTATATATTTGTTTAAATTGCATTTATGCATTTTAAATTTTAAATATATTAAAATCATACATTAAAAATATTATTTGATACTTTTAAAGTTTTATCAATTTTTTTTAATATTTAGAATGTAATATAATAAAATCGAGCTCCTTAAAATAGCTCGATTTTTTTATATTTATAAATTTTTGTTCAGGATAGTTGTTAAGTATACAATTATCCAATGAGAATAAAGGATTATTTTTAAACTTTAACTTAAAATTATTATTTTATTATTTTTATTTAGCATTTAACTCATTATGTTTATAGATGAAGCTAAAATTAATGTTAAGGCTGGAGATGGTGGATCAGGTAGCGTGGCTTTTTTTGTTTTAAAAGGCAGTCATAAAAAAATTGCTTGTGGCGGAAAAGGTGGTAAGGGTGGAGATATTATTATAAAAGCTACCTCTAGTATTAACACACTATATAATTTTAAACATAAAATACATTTTAAAGCCCAAAATGGAGAAAGTGGCTCATCAAATAGAAGAGCAGGTAGAACTGGGGCTGACATGACTATTTTTGTCCCTGTTGGGACAATTATAAAAAATCAAAATAACGAAGTTCTTTATGATCTTAAGGAAGAAGGGGATTACGCAGTTGTCGCAAAGGGAGGTATTGGAGGAAGAGGAAATGCAAGTTTTGTATCTTCTAAGCTTAGATTTCCTTCTTTTGCTGAAAAAGGTGAAAAAGTTGAAGAGATCTGGCTTAATCTTGAATTAAGGCTTCTTGCTGATGTTGCTTTAGTAGGTTTTCCAAATTCTGGTAAGTCAACAATTATTAGTAAAATCTCTAATGCAAAACCTAAAATTGCTGATTATCCTTTTACAACCCTAACCCCTAATTTAGGAGTAGTTTCTTATAAAGATTATGATTTTGTAGTGGCAGATATTCCTGGAATTATCAAGGGTGCCCATAGTGGTGCTGGTTTAGGTGATAAATTTTTAAGGCATATCATGAGAAGTGTATTTTTGGTATTTGTTTTAGATGGACAAAAAATAGTTTCAAATAATCAATTAGCTTCCCAAGATTTTTTAGAATTAAGGGATGAATTAAAGCTTTATGATGAAGAACTATTTAATAAGAATTACATGGTTGTTGTAAATAAAATTGATCTTATAAAAGACTTAAATGTTTTAAATAAAATAAAAGAGGACTTAAAAGAATTTACAGACAGGGAAGTAGTTTTTATTTCTGCTAAAACAGGAGAAAATATTAATGATTTTATAAAAATTATGGCAGAGTCTGTAAAGCCTGAAAAGCAAGAATATCTTATGCAAAATCCTAAATCTTTTAAAGAGGGCAGTTTACCCTTGAAGACTTATTTGCTTGATATGGAAGAAGAGCTTGAAAATAAAATTGAAATAATACCTCAAAATGGAGAATTTATTGTTAAGAGTAAAAAACTTGAAAGAATGATTCTCATGACTGATTTACAGAATGAAGAAGCTATTACTTATTTAAAGAATAAATTAAAAAAGATGGGTATTGGTGATAAACTTAAAAAAATGGGAATCCCAGAAGGTTCTACTGTAATAATCGGTGATCTTGTTTTTGAGCTTGTTGAATAATCTTATTAAATTAGCATTAATATTAAATTAGCATTAATATTAATAATGTTAATAATGGAAGAAATAAGGGAAAAGTATTTAAAAAACATAAAGAAAATTGTTGTTAAAATAGGCTCGAGTAGTCTGACCTCTCCATTAGGTGGTCTTGATATGGATAACCTACAAAAATTCACCTCTGAAATATCAAATATCTGGGATAGTGGCTTAAAAACAATAATTGTATCAAGCGGAGCGATAGCTGCTGGATTAAAGTATCTCGGGTTAGAAGAAAAACCAAAAAAATATTCTATGCTTCAAGCAATAGCTGCTGTTGGGCAACATGATTTAATGAGAGTTTATAGTAGTTTTTTTTATAAGAGTGGTAAAAAAGTTGGCCAAATTCTTCTCACAAGGGAAGATACAACAAAAAGAGAACAATATTTAAATATTAAAAATACGATATTAACTCTTTTAGAATTAAATGTTATACCTATTATAAATGAGAATGATAGTGTTGCACTTGACGAAATTAAGTTTGGAGATAATGATACACTTGCTGCATTAGTAGCTGGCCTGACTGAATCTGATTTACTCATAATTCTTTCAGATATTGAAGGATTGTATGATAAAGATCCAAAGACAAATACTGATGCAAAGCTTATACCAGTTGTAACAGAGATAAACGAGGAGATTGAAAAAATTGCTGGCGGTATAGGCTCAGATTATGGCTCTGGGGGAATGGTGACCAAAATAAAATCTGCGAAAATTTGTTCGTTTTCTGGAATACCAATGGTAATTGCTAGTAGTCGAGAGAAGGATGTAATAAAAAGAATTTTAAATGGAGAGGATGTAGGGACTTTTTTTGTGCCTGAAGAGTCAAAAAAAATTGCCAGCCTTAAAAGATGGATTGCTTTTGGAATGCTCACTAAAGGATCAATAAAAATTGACAAAGGAGCAGAAGAAGCAATAGCTAAAAAAGGGAAAAGCCTTCTTCCAGTTGGGATAACTGAGGTTATAGGAAATTTTACAAAAGGAGATAATGTTTTAATTCTTTCTAGTGATGAAAAAGTAATTGGGCAGGGACTCTCCAATTTTACAAGTGATGAAATATTAAAAATTATGGGCAAAAGGGAAGAAATAATCTTAAAGGAATTTGGCTCCAGTCTCTGTTATGAAGTAGTGCATAGAAATAACATGGTAATTTTCTAATTATCATTTAATTATTTAAATACTTTCTTTGTTTTTTAGGTTTTTAAGTTAATTTGTTTTGATTTTTAATTAAATTATGAAATTTTAGGATGGTATTATAATGAGCGAGGTATATGAGTTAGCAAAGAGGGCAAAACAATCAGCCTATTTTATTGCAAATAAAAATTCTAAAGAAAAAAATAAGGTTCTTTCTGATATTGCAGAAGAAATTTTAAATAATATAGATGTTATTTTGGTCGAAAATAATAAAGATTGCGAGAAAGCTATAAAAAATGGTATAAGCCAAAGCATGCTTGATAGATTAAGATTAGATGAAAAAAGGATTAAGGATATTGTTAAAAGTATTTATGAAGTTATTAGTATCAATGATCCAATAGGTGAGGTTATTTTTGGCTATAATCTTCCAAACGGGTTAAATCTTATTAATATAAGAGTTCCTTTTGGAGTTATTGGGATAATTTATGAGGCAAGACCGAATGTAACTATTGATTCTGCTGTACTTTGTCTTAAGGCAGGTAGTTCTGTAATTCTGAGGGGGAGTTCCCATGCTTTAAATACTAATATCAAATTAGTAGAAATAATGAGAAAGGCTCTTTTGAAAAACAATTTTCCTGAAGATTTAATTACAATTATACCTACCGACTCCAGAGAAGATGTTAAGGAATTAATGTCTTTGAGACAATTTGTTGATGTTTTAATTCCAAGGGGTGGAGCTGGTTTAATTGAAAGTGTAATAAAAAATTCAAAAATTCCTGTGATTGAGACAGGGATAGGAAATTGTCATATATACATTGATGAAGTTTATAATTTAAGTGAAAAACAAATTATTGATATTATTATTAATTCTAAAACCCAAAGGCCAAGTGTGTGTAATGCAGTTGAAAAATTATTAATACATAATTCAGTAGTATCTAAAATTGCTGCTCCAGTACTAGCAGCCTTAAAAGATAAAGGAGTTCTTATAAAAGGTTGCGAGAGAATATTAAAGTTGTTTGATGGTATAATTTTAGTAAATGAAGAGGATTGGTATAAAGAATATTTAGATTTAATAATAGCAATAAAAATTGTTGATAGTTTAGATGAAGCAATTATTCATATAAATAAATATGGATCCCATCACTCCGATTCAATAATTACTTCAAGTTATGAAAATGCAAAGATTTTTAGTTATAATGTTGATTCATCAACTGTTTATGTAAATGCCTCAACGAGATTTACTGATGGTGGGCAGTTTGGTATGGGAGCTGAAATTGGGATTAGCACCCAAAAGCTTCATTGGAGAGGGCCTATGAGTTTGGGTCAGCTTACTACAAATAAATTCATTGTTACTGGGAATGGACAGATAAGAGAATAAAATAAGAGAGCAAAAGTTAGCATCTAAAATTTTATGATAGCAATAAAAGAAAATTCTATAGGCGAGGATAGGTATTTCAAAAACACGTTGGCTTTTTCCCAGCGAGAAAAAGCCAGCTCGGGTTTCAGGCTACGCTCTCCTCTCCTTGGAGAGGAACCGTGCCCGCTTAAGCCTTCAAACGGTTTTTTTCAATACCTATCCTCGCCTATAATTTTTTATCATAAAATTTTAGATGATAGCACTAACAAAATAGATAAAGTTAAAATATAAAAAGTAAAGAAGGGTAAATTATAATTGAATATTAAATTAGGAATAATGGGTGGAACATTTAATCCAATACATAATGGACATTTAGTGACAGCTGCTGAAGCCCTACATCAGTTTGAATTAGATAGAGTAATTTTTATTCCTTCAGGAGATCCTCCTCATAAAAATTTTCATGAAGAAAAAATTGCCGAGCACAGATATTTAATGACAGTTATAGCTACTTCTTCAAATAAGAATTTTTTTGTATCAAGGATAGAAATAGATAGGAAAGGTAAATCATATACAGTTGATACTTTAAAAAAACTAAAAAAAATTTATGGCAAAGATAGTGAGTTATTTTTTATAACAGGAGCTGATGCGATTCTTGAAATTCTAACTTGGAAGAGAACAGAAGAAATTATTGAACTTTGTTATTTTATTGCTGCTACAAGACCTGGTTATGATCTTTCAAGATTAGAAGATTTAAAGAAGAATTTAAACGATAAAATCAATAATAATATTAATGATAAAATTTTTATAATGGAAGTGCCTGCTTTAGCAATATCGTCTACTGATATTAGGAAAAGGGTTGCAGAACAAAGACCAATAGATTATCTTGTTCCAGAAGGAGTGAGCAATTATATTTTAAAACATGGACTATATATCTGATTTAGACATTAAAGAAGATAACAAAGAATTTTTAAGAAGCCTTCTAGGAAAAGTTTCATCATCTCTTGATTTAAATTTATTTAATCACTCTTTAAATACTTTATTATATGCTGAAAAGCTTGTTTCTATTAATAAAGTAAATGAAAAGACAAGATTTAAAATATATATAACAGCCATTCTTCATGATTATGGTAAGAAATATCCTGAGGAAGTTCAGAAAAGAATTGCTATAGCAAATAAAAAATATTTAAAAGCAAGAAAAAATGATTTTGAAATAAAATCTATTTTACACGGCTTTGCTGGAGCCTTTATAGTGAAAGACGAGTTTAATATTGAGGATGATATAATTTTAAATGCGATTAAATATCATACAGTTGGGCAAAGCAAAATGAATATTGTTGATAAGATTATATACGTTGCAGATAAGATCGAAATTGGAAGAGATTATGAAGGTGTGGATTATCTAAGAGAAATGTCGTTAAAAAATATAAATTTATGTTTGTTTGAAGTTTATAAAAATAATATATTATATATAATAAAAAATAATAAAAAAGTTTATAGCCAAACTTTTAATATTTGGAATAATATTTGTAAGCTTTATGGAGGTTTAAAAAATGGCTCCAAGAGATAAAGATTTTAATGATGAAGATTATTTTTATGATGACAGCGAAGATTATTTTTTTAATAAAAAGAGAAGATCTGATAAATACAAGGATAAAAAGTATAAGCGCTCTAGAGAAAATAAAGATGAAAATTTTAAAGATGAGCTAGATGAAGAGCATGATTTTAATGAAATACATGAGGGGAAAGAGCATAGAGATAGATTTTCTGATGATTTTTTTAGCGATGCTGATTTTAATTACACAGATGAAGAGGATATACCGTCAGGTGCTGATCCTGAAGAATACTTAAGAAGAACAAGGTTGATAAAGCAAAGAAGACGAAAGAAAAAAATAATAACGTCATCGATTTTAATAATTTTTGTAGTTGCAATTATTGCAGTAGGGGTTTTTTTTGGTTACAAGTTTATAAAAAATAAAATCTCACAAGGTAGTACTGAAACTGCCGATACTATTACAGAGCCAATCAATATCCCTTCAAATCTTCAACTTTCAGAGGATATTAGTATGGTTATAGCTGGGGCGAGTGAAAATTTATTGGAACCTGATATAAATTTTATTTTTTATTTAAAATTTGATAGTAAAAATAGCAAATTAACAAGTTTAACTATTCCCATTAACACTCTCATGGACATACCAGGTTTTGGTCTTGAAAGTGTTGACAAAGCAGCAGGGTCTGGTGGGATGGATCTTCTAATGCTTACATTAAAGAAAGCTCTAGGGGTTAATGTGGATAAATATATGTTGTTAGATATAAAAAGTATTGTAGATAAACTTGGAGGAGTTTCAATAAACTTAGATTCAGATATCACTATAAATAATTATGAAAATAATGAAGAAATAAAATTAAATTCCGGAGAGAATAAAATAGACGGACTAACTGCAGTTAATTATTTAAAGTATTATAGTGGTATTGAAAAAGATGTTCTAACAAATCAAACTATTAATCAGAAAAAAATTTTTGATGCTGTTATTTTAAGCATAGCCGGGGAAAGTGACGGGGAACTTGAGAAAAATTTAAATTCTATTAATAAATTATACGAAACCAATCTTTCCGCAGAAGAAGTTTTTCAATTCTTTTCTACATTTTCTAAATTGCCTAAAGAAAATAACGTTGTTTATCCATTGGACGTGACATCTGTTGAGCTCGAAGGTGGTAATATTTTTTATGTTCCTGACATTTCTAAATTAAGTGAGATTTTTGAGCTACAAGACACACAAACTTCGAGCACTGTGTTAAATAAGGTTACTGCAGATTTGCAAGTTTTAAATGGAGTTGGCACACCTGGCATAGCGGGAAAGGTTAGTGAGCTTTTCAGGGATTTAAAATATGATGATGGGACTCAGAAGTTTAACGTGCTTGAAGCAAAAGATGCTGATAATTATAACTATAAGGAAACAGAAATAGTTGTTAACTCTTCAGACCCAAGTTACATGGCTTTAGCAGAAGAAATAAAAACTATATTAAAAGTAGGTAATATCAAAAAAAATGAACAAGCATCTACTCAAAATATTGTAATTATTGTAGGCTCAGATTTTGGGAAAGAACAAAGTACTACAGAAACAACCCAACAAGTAACTGAACCAGTAAAAGTAAATGTACTAAATGGGGTTGGAATTGCCGGTCTTGCTAAGAAAGCAAAACAGCAGCTTGAAGATAATTTGAATGCTAATGGGAAAATTATAGATGTCATTGAAACTAAAGATGCTGATAATTTCAATTATACCCAAACACAGATAATTTTGTATAAAGATACAGAGGAAGTAAATAGCGTTGCCCAGCAAATTCAGAAAGTTCTAGGAGTGGGGCTTATTAAGTCTTCTGATGAAAATCCTGAAAACATCAGTATAAGTATTATTCTTGGTAAAGACTATTCTGCAGAGTGAGGTGGTTATTATACGCAAGATAGAAATGATTGGATTAAGCAGTGAATTGACTGATGGCCTTAAATTAGATAAGAAAAATACCAAAGATATGGTTAAATTAGCTGCTAGAATTGCTGATAGCAAAGGTGCAGATTACATTAATATTCTTGAAATGAAAAAACGCCTTATTATCACTGATTATTTTTTAATAATTGGTACTAAAAATACGAGGCTCTCAACTAATCTTAATGATGAAATTAAATTAAGATTAAAAACATTGGGTCTAATACCAATAAATACAACTGGTTCTGCGGAAGCTAATTGGATTTTAATAGATTATAATGATTTTGTTATACATATTTTTACAGAAGAATTTAGACAATATTATGACCTCGAAAGACTTTGGAAGGATTCCAAGAACATTAATTGGAAATAATTTTTGCTTTCCAGAAGTTTTAAATAGAAAGGAAATGATAAGTTGCATATAAATCCGACTATTGAAAGTTATGAGCCAAATAGTTTTGAGGAAAAATGGCTAAAAGTATGGGAAGAAAACAGCATAAATGATTTAAAAGATAAAAATAAAAAAGAAAAATTTTATTGCCTTGAAATGTTTCCGTATCCTTCTGGAGAACCTCACATGGGACACGCAAGAAACTACACAATTGGGGATGTGTTAGCTAGATTGTTAAGCCGCAAGGGTTATAATGTTCTTCACCCAATAGGATATGATGCATTTGGGCTTCCTGCAGAAAATACTGCAATTAAAACTGGGATACATCCAAAAGAGAGTACTTTTAGTAGCATAAATAAAATGAGGTTAGCTCTTCAAAGAATGGGTATGGCATATAATTTTAAAGATGAAATAATAACTTGTGAGCCTGATTATTATAAATGGACACAATGGTTTTTCCTTCTTTTTTATAGGATGGGGCTGGCTGAAAAAAAAATAGGATCTGTAAATTGGTGTAATTCCTGTCAAACTGTGCTTGCAAACGAACAAGTAATAAATGGTAAATGTGAAAGATGTGATAGTGAAGTTACAAAAAGAACTCTCTCTCAGTGGTATTTTAAAATCACTAAATATGCACAGGCTCTTTTAGATGATATGAGTTTGCTTAAAGGTTGGCCAGAAAAGGTTTTAACCATACAAAGGAATTGGATTGGGAGGAGCGAGGGAGCAAGAATTAATTTTAAACTTCTTGATGATAAGGAAGATATTTATATCCCAGTTTTCACGACAAGACCAGATACTATTTTTGGAGTTACTTTTTTTATACTTTCTCCTGAGCACCCATTGGTTGACAAAATTGTTATTGATGAGCCTTTTAAAACAGAAATTTCAAGGGTGAAAGAAATAATCGCAAAACAGTCAGAAATTGAGCGAAGCTCAGCGGAAAGTGAAAAAATTGGAGGATTTACAGGAAGATATGTTATAAATCCCTTGAGTGGAGAAAAAATACCTGTTTGGATTGCAAATTATGTTCTTTATGATTATGGGACAGGGGCAATAATGGCGGTGCCAGCTCATGATGAAAGAGATTTTGAATTTGCAAAAAAATATAATATTCCAATAAGAGAAGTCATATCTAAAAAGGGAATTCCTTCTGAAACTTTATATGAGGCTTATATTGGAGAAGGAATAATGATAAATTCTTCTCAATTTAATGGTCTTAATTCGCAAGAAGGTAGAAAGAGAATAATAGATTACTTGGTGCAAATTAATGCCGGATATCCAGAAGTTAATTATAAATTAAAAGATTGGCTTATATCAAGACAAAGATATTGGGGTGCTCCAATACCTATTATTTATTGTGAAAAGTGTGGAATGGTTCCTGTTCCAGAAGAAGATCTCCCAGTTATTTTACCTTATTCTGTAGATTTTAGGCCAACTGGACTTTCGCCTCTTGCTTATTCTGAAGAATTTATTAATACCACTTGTCCTATATGTAGTTTACCTGCAAAAAGAGAAACTGATACTATGGATACTTTTGTATGTTCTTCTTGGTATTTTTTAAGGTATTGTAGCCCTCATTATGAAAAAGCACCTTTTATTAAAGAAGAAGTTGATTATTGGATGCCTGTAGACCAATATATTGGTGGAATAGAACATGCTACAATGCACTTAATTTATTCAAGATTCTTTATAAAAGTTCTTTATGATAGTGGACTTGTTAATTTTAAAGAGCCATTCACAAGGTATTATCCTCATGGTGTTGTGACTTTAGGCAGTCAAAAAATGTCAAAATCCAAAGGGAATATTATAAATCCTTCTGAAATCTATAATAAGTACGGGGCAGATACATTAAGATTATATATTTTATTTATTGGACCTGCTGATTCAATAGTAGACTGGAGCAACACTGGTGTTGAGGGGACTTTTAGATTTCTTGGAAGATTTTGGAGGCTTATCTTACAAAATATTAAAAATCTTAAAAATAATGGTTTCTTACCCATAAAGAATAAAGATGAATTTAGTAGTGACGCTAATAGCACTAATAAAACCGACAAAATTGATTTTTCAACTTTAAGCGGAATTGAAAAAGATCTTTTTAAAAGGATTCATAAAACTATCAAAAAAGTTACTGAAGATATCTTTCGGTTTAATTTTAATACTGCTATTAGTGCAATTATGGAATTAGTAAATTTTATGTATAAATATAATAATGAAGTAAACCAAAAAGATATTAATAATTTATTAGTTTATGAAGCTACTGAAAAAGTCTTAAAGCTCATTTCACCAATAACCCCGTTTATTTCTGAGGAATTATGGTTTAGGCTTGGAGAAAAAGGAAGTATTCATAAAACATTCTGGCCAGAATATAATCCAGAATACGTAAAAGATGAATACATTACGATAGTAATCCAGGTAAATGGTAAAGTAAGAGACAAAGGGAAATTTAGTATTGACGTGGATGAGAAAGAAGTTGAAAATTATGCGTTTTCTTCAAAAAAAATTAAGTCTTATCTTAATGGTAGAAAAGTTTTAAAAAAAGTTTATGTGAAAAATAAACTTTATAATATTGTGCTAGAGTAGCCTTATTAACTATTATTTATATCTAAACAAATCATTTTAAAAGATCCTAAAAGGAGTTAAGAAATAATAATGAAAAAACATACTAATAAAACTACATATCTTTTTGTTTCTTTCTCTATCATTGCTGTTATTTTATGTGTTTTTTTACTTACTGGCTGCATTGGTTCAAAACCTCCAAAGTATGTGGTTGGAAAAGTAAACAATGATGACGTTACTAAGGAATCAATTTACGGCATTTCAGGAAATGAAATTAACAATGCAAGAAAAAACATGATTGTTGTAAAAGGTCAAGGTATAAGTAAAGTGATAGCCGACATGGTTATGATTGATATCGCAGTCATGACAGAAAAACCATCAAGCGCTGATTCTGTAAGTGAGAACTCTAAATCAACTCAAAATGTTATAACTGCAATTAAAACCTTAGACAATAACGATATCCAGATTGAAACAAGGGGTTTTAACCTTCAGCCCTTATACAATTATATTGAAAATAAACCTCCTGTGATTTATGCATATAGAACAATTACAAGTTTATTAGTAAAAACAAGTAAAATTGAAAAAATTGGAGATATTATCTCTGTAGCAATAGAAGCTGGGGCTAATGATGTTTCGTCGATAGCTTATGATTTAAGCGATGAGTCAAAGAAAAAAGCAAAAAGTGATACTTTAGCCCTTGCAGTAAAAGATGCTAATTTAAAAGCAGATGCGGTAGCAAGTGCTCTGGCTGCAGAAATAATGGAAATTTACTCAGTAAATGAAACTGGAACAAGTTATCCAACTCCTATCTATCGCACCTTAGAAAAGGAAGCTTTAGATGCAACAGGTGCCGAAAGGGTAATTCCTCCCAATTTAATCCCTCAGGAAATTGAAATAACAGCTGAAATTGAAGTAACTTATTTTTTTAAATAAATTTTAGGATTCTTACTCCTAAGCGGGAGCATCTAAAATTCCCTGATAAATAAAAACAAAACTTTAAGGGTTAAGGTGAGTTACTTTAAGAAAACCATTTGAAGGCGAAGCGGGCATGGTTCCTCTTTTAAGAGGAGAGCGAGCCTGAAACTTGAGCAAGCTTTTCTCGCTGGGGGAAAGCTTGCGTGTTTTCTTAAAGTAACTCACCTTAATCAAATAATTTATCTTTATCACGGAATTTTAGATGCTTATCTCTTAAAAATTAAATTGTCAAAAAAGCCAATATACTAATATAATATTTTGTTTAGAAGTTATAGTGTTAACTATAAAAATTAATCTTAGATAAGGCCACTTATTTAATAGTAGGGATTTCTCTTTCCAAAGCTAAAACTTTTAGGTGAATGTCCTTATTAATCAATTGCATAAATACATAATTATGCTATAATGTAGATAACCTTTTAGATTAATACTTATTTATAGTATTAGTGTATTTTATACAAGTATTTTATATAGATACAAAATATGAAATTTAAGGACATTTTAAGTAAAATTTTTTATAGAATCCAATATTTAAAGAATGAAAAATTAAAACAATTTTTCATAACCGTTTTTGTTCTAATGGTTTTAATTATAATTCTTTTTATAGTTTTAATCGTAAAACAAAATTATGAAAATAAGGTAAAAAAAGACATACTTTCTACTGTTTTAGGCTCGAATGAAATTCAAAATACAAAACTCGTGTCAAATATAGATAAAAGTGATGAATACATTAGCAGTGAGTTAGGGAAAGATAGTTTGAGTTCAAGTGAAGCTCAAGATATTAAGGAAAGTATAATATATTATGAAGTTTATATATGTGGTGAGATAAAAAATCCAGGTGTCTATAGTGTTAAAGAAGGGACAAGGGTAAAGGATATTATAGAAATGGCAGGAGGGGTTACTGAAAACGCTTTTGCCGAAGCTCTGAACCTTGCTGAAAAAGTTTTTGATGAGCAGAAAATCTATGTTCCGTCAAGTGAAGAAGTTTTAGAAAAACCAAGTTTAATTTATGAAAATAATGAAAATACTAAAGACGGAAACAGTTTTAAAATAATAAATATTAATTTAGCAACACAAGATGAATTTGAAAAACTTCCAGGTATAGGACCTGCTTTAGCCTCAAGAATAGTTGAATACAGGAATTTAAACGGGTTTTTTAGCAGCATTGAAGATATAAAAAATGTAAAAGGGATAGGGGATGAAAAGTTTAACGATATAAAAGATATGATAAAAGTCTAAGGCAATAAGGATGGAAATAAAAAGTACAAAAACATGGATTTTTTTAGGAAAAGATTATTTAAAATTTTCTTTAAGTTTAATTACCTAAAACATTGCTATTTTATATGGGGTATTTCAGTAGTATTAGGTATTGTTATTTTTAATAATTCTAAGGATTTTATTTTAAAACATAATGAGCCAATTCTTATTGTCTTATTATGTTTAATTCTCTTCTTTATTTTATTGTATTTTTTTAGCTTCAAGGTTAATGGGCAAATATGTTTACCTAAAAAGACTAATCTTTTTTTAATTATTACTTCAATATTATTTTTTATTGCCCCTATAGTTTCTTCTAATTTATTTTATATAAAAAATAATGATTTTTTTAGCTTTCTAGCTAATAATAAAAAAGAAATATTCAAAAATAAAAACTTAAGTTTAGAAGCCTCGGGGAGAATTTCCAGTCATCCAACTAATAAAAATAACAATAGAAGTAATAAAATTTATTTTAGCGTTTGCTTAGATAATATTAAAGTTATCAAGACTAATAGTACTAAAATTAGCGGCGCAAAAGATATTAAAAATCAAAATGCAGTAACCTTGAAAACCAGTAGTGATATTTTTGTAGAATATGAAAATTTTAATAAAAAAAATTTTAATTTTAAAAGAGATGATTTTGTAAATATTAAAATAAATGATATTAAAGTAATTAATGAAAGCCTATCAAACGAAAATTTTATTCTTAAAACTGCAGAAATAGAGAGAAATAAGCCAAGGATGTCTTTTTTTAATTGCTTATACTTTTTGCGCAAAGAAGTTTTTGAGTTTTTATCTGAGCTATATGAAAACAATCTTAATAAAAATAATAGTGCCTTTGCGTTTGCTGTAATTTTGGGCAATCAGGATGAATTAAGTGAAAACTTAAAAAAATCATTTAGGGCAAGTGGATTATATCATATGCTTTCAATTTCTGGCCTGCATGTCACTATCTTATTTACTTTGATTTCTTTTTCTTTTGAAAAGCTAAAATTAAGATTTTTTAATAATTATAAATTTTTCGTAAACATTTTAATTATTTTGCTGCTCATTTTTTATAATTTCTTAACAGGTGCCAAGCCAGGGATGCTTAGAGCTTCAATTTTTTTTATATTAATTTTGTTATCTAAAAGTTTAAATGAATATGCTTTAATAAAAAATATTTTGTTTATAGCCTTGATTATTTTACTAATTTTACATCCTTTATACTTACAAGACATAAGTTTTATTTTATCTTTTTTATCAACAGCAGGGATAATAATTATTTACCCGGTTTTTTTAAAAGCGTTAAGCTTGGTGAGTTTTATAAAGAATATTTCAGAAAATTATTTTTTTAAGATGATTTTTTTAAACTTCTCAATTTATATTTTAGTGCTCCCATCACTTGTTTATTTCTTTCAAGGTTTTTCATTAATTTCATTTTTGTCTAATATTTTTGCAAGTCCAATTTTTCATTTAACTTTATTATTTTTATTTTTAACTTCTGTTTTCTCCATAATCATACCTTTATCTGGTAGATTTTTGATAAGTATAAATTCTTTTTTTATAAATATTTTTGTTAAAACATCTGATTTTTTTGCTAGGCTACCTTTTAGTTATATAGAAACAGATTTTTTTAATAATAGGTTAATTTTGTATTTCTATTACTTTTTTATAATTTTAATTTTTATAGTAGTTTATAACTTACCAAACTCAAAATTTAAAAAAACAAGGGGACCATAAAAATTTTAAAATATAGTATAATTTTTAAAAAGTCTGTTACTATTTAAAAATATTTATAATGAGAAATTTTTATAATTTTTATAAAAAATATGGAAAAATTTTTAAGTAATAAAAAGCTTGAAGAATTAAAACCTGCGTATTTAATTCAAAGTAGGAGCGACAAGATAATAGATGGGAAAATAAGGGAAATAAAAAGCTATTTCAAAGATAAAATTGATTTTGAAAATGATCTTAAAATAATAGATGAAAATGATTACCTAGATTTAAATTTCATTTTTAACTTTTTAAATACCCTCTCATTTTTTTCTTTAAAAAAAGTTTTAATTATAAAAAATATAAATAAAACTGCTAAAGAATTATTAAATTATTTATTAGAATTTTTTGATGAAAGTTCTAATTTAAAGGATAACTGTATAATTTTTATTTTTGCAAATGATTTAAGAAAAGTAGCAAATCTTGCAAAATGTATTGAAAGATTTGGAGAGATTATAAAAATTGATTATGCTATTAGCGAAGATTTAAAAAAAAGATTAACTGAAAAATCAGAATTAGATGGAGTTAAATTTACTCCAAATGCTTCATCGCTTTTTATTGAAAATATTAACGGTGACCCTATTTTATTTGAAATTGAATATCAAAAACTCCTTTCATATATTTATTTTGAACCTAAAAGGGTAATTACTGAGAATATAGTTAGGGAACTCATAAAAAGAAATATTGAAACTACAATTTTTGATTTTGTTGACTGTATTGGAATGAAAAAATTTAAAGATGCTCTTAATATGGTCAATGATTTGGTTGAGGATTATCCAACAACTGATAATATTTTTTTAATTAAAGTAATAAATAGTATTTATAGATTATTTAAGTTTCTTATGTATTATAAGTCTAACAAAAATGGACCAAAAAGTTCTTATGATTATCTTTTAAAAACTATCAATGCAAAGCCTTACTTTATAAATAAGATATATAAAAAATATCAAGGATTTGAAAAAAAATATTCTTATGAAGAAGTTAAAAAAGTATTAGATACATTAAATATTTTTGATATTAAAAGAGCTCAGAGCTTAAAGAGGAGTTACTTAGAAGATAGCTCTTCTATTATTTTAAATAATAAAACGTTTATTATAAATTTAATCCTAAATATTCAGCTTGCAACTAAATCTGGTTAATTAAGTTACTTTAATTTTTAATAAAATAAGCTTGAAGACTAACTCTCTTTATCTTCCTGCAAGCTTAAGTTTGCTAATTTTGCGGCTTTTGATTTTTTGTTGGCAACAAAATTTTTGTGCACAGCGCCCTTTTTGGCTGCCTTGTCTAAACTTTTAAAATAAAGACTTAAATCTTTACTTGCGCCTTCTAAATTTTTATCTAGAAGATCGCTGATTAATTTTTTTCTTGTGTTTTTTATTTTTGTTTTTAAAGCTTTATTTTTTAAAGTTCTTTTTTTATTTTGCCTATCTCTTTTTTCTTGTGATTTTATATTTGGCATTATTACCCCATTTGTATTATATAGTTTTTAGAATGAAACATTATTTTATCAATTTTATAAAAAATTAAAAGTATTTATTTAATTAAAATGAATTTTTTAAAATGATATAATACATTCTTTAAATAAGTCAAATTTTATAAATTTATGATTTTTTTAAAGCAATTTTTTATAACTTTTATCTTAGAAAATAAATAATGAATCAACAAAGTCAGGAATCAAGGAATAGAATTTTTAGTGCGACTTTTATAGTAGTAATAGCTACTTTGCTTTCTAAAATATCGGGTCTTATAAGAGATCAAATCACTGCAAGCTATTTTGGTATCAGTTTCGATACAGATGCTTTTACTTGGGCATATTTTATTCCGAATTTATTTAGAGTTATTTTTGTGGAATCCGTAATTGTTGCTGCTTTTGTACCGGTATATATGAATTATTTAAAAGAAAACAACAAAAAAGGAATGGATGATTTTGTTAGCTCAGTAACCAACATTCTTGTAATAACATCTATTTTAATTTCATTATTGATTTTCATTTTTTCAGCTCCAATAGGTGGTTTTTTATCCAGAATATCAGGAAATAATCTTGATATTGCAAAGTTTACATTAATGAATAGGATAATGATCTTTTCCTTGGTTCTCATGAGCTTATCAGGCTTATTTACCAGCATACTTAATAGTAATAATAAGTTTACTATACCAGCTATTGCACCCTTAGTTATGAATGTTATATCAATTATATTTGTTATAGCTCTAGCTGGTAAGATAGGGATAATAAGTATGGCTATAGGGATAATTATAGGGTCTGTTTTAGAGGTTATAATTCAAATTCCACAGTTACGTGAATCTAATTTTAAATATAAGTTAAAAATTGATTTTAAAAATAAAGCTGTTAGAGAGATTTTTTCAATGATGGTTCCAATTATGCTAAGTATTGGGGCTGTCCAAATAAATAACAGTATAGATAATTTTTTTGCATTAAATTTAGGAGCTGGCAATACAACTGCCCTAACTTTCTCATGGAGGGTTGCAAATCTTCCTTTGGGTGTTTTTTCAGTAGCAATAATTACTGTTTTATATCCACTAATATCAATGCAAGCTGCTAATATGAATTTAAAAGGGCTAAAAGAAAGCTTTTCATTGGGCTGCAGGGAAATCGGGTATATTATGATTCCAGCAAGTGTTGGTATGATAATTTTAAGCAACCCCATAATAAAAGTTTTGTTTGAAAGAAATCAATTTACTGCTGCAGATACTTTAAAGGTAGCAAATATTTTAGTGTTTCATTGTGCTGGTTTAGTGTTTTTTGGGCTTTTAATGATGTTAAATAGAATATTCTATTCTTTTAAAGATGTAAAAACTCCTCTTAAGGTTGCATCTTTTTCGATGATAGTGAATTTTGCATTAGACTGGCTATTAATAAAAGTTATAGGTGTTGCTGGTGTTGCTCTTTCAACATCTTTAGTTGCTGTGATAAATGCTATAATTCTTATAATTATTTTTAGAAAAAGGGCTGGTAATTTAGATGGTAAAAGAATTTTAACCTCATATCTTAAAATAATTGTTTCTACTATAATAATGGGAGCAGTTGTGTTTTTCTTATGGAAGCTTCTTTATAAATATTTTTATTCAAGCACATTTATGATTATTATTCTCTTATTTATATTAATCGTTGTAGGCGCTGGAATTTATATAACTCTTACTTATTTTTTAAAGATGGAAGAGATAAAATTTGTTTTCAAAACATTAAAAGATAGAGTGACTAAATAATTGTTATAATTAGTAAAATGATAGACAAAAAATACATAAGAAATTTTTCAATAATAGCCCATATTGATCATGGTAAGTCAACTTTAGCTGATAGAATTTTGGAGTATACAAAAACAGTTAACCCAAGAGAAATGTTTGACCAGTATTTAGATAATATGGAACTGGAAAGAGAGCGAGGTATAACTATAAAAGCTCATTATGTTACTATCACATATAAGTCTTCAATTGATGGTATTGAGTATAAATTGAATTTAATAGACACTCCAGGGCATGTCGATTTTACATATGAAGTTTCAAGAAGTTTAGCTGCTTGTGAAGGAGCTCTTCTTGTGGTAGATGCCACACAAGGCATACAGGCACAAACACTGGCAAATTTATATCTTGCTATTGATAATAATTTAGAAATTATTCCAATTATAAATAAAATCGATCTTAAAAGTGCAAGGCCTGAAGAAGTAGCTGATGAACTAAATAAAGTTTTGGGGATAAAGAAGGAAAAAATACACAAGATTTCTGCTAAAACTGGAGTAGGGATTGAAGATATACTTGAAGCTATAATCTTGGATATTCCAGCTCCTCAAGGAGATGAAAATGCTCCGCTTCAGGCTCTCATTTTTGATTCAAAATATGATCCTTACAGAGGTGTAGTTTCATTAATAAGAGTAGTAAATGGTAAGATAAGCAAAGGAATGAAAGTAAAGTTTATGGCAGAAAATTATTATACTGATGTAGAAGAAATAGGGATAATGGCACCTAAAATGATACCCACAAATGAACTTGTTGCTGGAGAGGTAGGATATCTTGTTACAGGTATTAAGGAGGCTGATAAAATAATTGTTGGGGATACCTTAACTGAATTTGCTAATCCTGCTAGCAAGAGTTTACCAGGTTACAAGAAGCCAAAACCTATGGTTTATTGTGGTCTTTATCCAATTGAAGGTGATGATTTTGAAAACTTAAGAGATGCATTAAAAAAACTTGAGTTAAATGATTCTTCACTTATTTTTATTCCTGAAGTTTCGGCAGCACTAGGTTCGGGTTTTAGAGTTGGATTTCTTGGGTTGCTTCACCTTGAGATTGTTAAAGAAAGGCTTGAACGAGAATATAATTTAAAACTTCTTACCACAACCCCTAATGTTGAATACAGGGTTACTAAAATAGATGGTGAGATTATATCTGTAAGAAGCCCAATAGATTACCCTGATGAAGAAAAAATAGTAAAAGTAGAAGAGCCTTTTGTAGAGGCAACTATTGTTACTCCAAAAGAGTATATTGGGGAAGTTATGAAACTTGCTAATCAAAAAAGAGGTATTTATAAAGATATGCAGTTTATCTCAGTTGGAAGAGCCGAAATCAAATACGAGTTACCGCTTGCGGAAATTATTGTTGATTTTTTTAACTTGCTCAAATCTGTTACTTCTGGGTTTGCCTCACTTGATTATGAATTTAAGGAATATAAAGAATCAGAATTGGTGAAACTTGATATTTTAGTCGGTGGTAATAAAGTTGATGAACTCTCGGTAATTGTCCATAAAGAAAAAGCTTATCATTTGGGCAGAGAATTTGTTAAAAAGCTAAAACATGAAATCCCGAGGCAAATGTTTGAAATTGCTATTCAGGCTTCAATAAATAAAAGAGTTATTGCAAGAGAAACAATTTCAGCTTTAAGAAAAGATGTTACGGCTAAATTATATGGAGGAGATGTGACTAGAAAAAATAAATTGCTAGAGAAGCAAAAAAAAGGTAAAAAAAGAATGAAAAAGTTAGGGAAAGTTGATATCCCAAGCGAAGCTTTTATGAGTTTTTATAAGATTGATTCCAAGATAAAATAATTTTTTAAAAATATTACAAAACTACAGTAATTCTGCATCTTGATTTCTAACATCATACTGGAAGCATCTAAAATTTCATGGCAGCAATAAAAACAAAACTTAAAGGCCAGGATAAGTTACTTAAGAAAACCATTTGAAGGCAAAGCGGGCATGGTTCCTCTTTTAAGAGGAGAGCGAAGCCTGAAACTTGAGCAAGCTTTCCTCGCCGGGAAAAGCTTGCGTGTTTTCTTAAGTAACTTATCCTGGCCAAATGATTTATCTTTATCATGAAATTTTAGATGCTTATTATCATAAAAAAATTGTTTTAATATTATTTTTTTTATGTATAATTTTTCTTAATAATTTACGGGATAGGAGTCCTCCCATTATAGGCCTCCCTATCATAGGAGAACTCCCATTCTGCAATTTATCTTATTTATAAACCTCAAAATATGAAGGGAGTGCAATTGAACAGTGATATTGAAATTGCCCAAAACACAAACATGAAGCCCATTGTAGAAATTGCAGAATCAATGGGACTTACTGAAGATGATATTGAGCTGTATGGAAAATACAAAGCGAAAGTAAAGCTCGAGGTACTTGAAAGGCTAAAAGACAAGCCAAATGCAAAATATGTTGATGTTACAGCTATTACTCCAACACCTCTTGGAGAAGGTAAAACAGTAACCACGATTGGTCTTGGTATGTCTTTAAACAGGATTGGTAAAAAAGCAATTACCTGTATAAGGCAGCCATCGCTAGGTCCAGTTTTTGGTATAAAAGGAGGGGCAGCTGGGGGAGGTTACTCACAAGTACTACCTATGGAGGACTTTAATTTACATTTAACTGGTGATGTTCATGCTGTAGGGGTTGCACATAATTTACTTGCTGCTTTTCTTGATGCACATATTATGCATGGAAATGAACTCAATATTGATCCCTTTAGCATTACTCTTAATAGAGTTGTTGATGTCAATGATAGAGTTCTTAGAAATATAGTAATTGGCCTTGGTGGAAAGGCTAATGGTGTTCCTAGAGAATCAGGTTACGATATTACTGTTGCATCTGAAGTTATGGCGATACTGGCGCTTACAACAAGTCTTAAAGATTTAAGACAAAGACTTGCTAGGATGGTAGTAGGCACAACTTATGATGGTAAACCAGTGTCTGCTGAAGATTTAAAATGTGCTGGTGCTATGACTGTTCTTTTAAAAGATGCTATTAAGCCTAATCTTTTACAGACAATAGAACACAACCCTTGTTTTGTTCATGCTGGACCATTTGCAAATATTGCTCATGGAAATAATTCAATTCTTGCTGATCTAATAGCAAGTAAATTAGGAGATTATGTTGTAACTGAAAGTGGATTTGGTGCTGATCTTGGTGCTGAAAAGTTAATGAATATAAAATGTCGTTATAGTGGTTTAGTCCCATCTGCTGCTGTAATAGTTGCAACTGTTAGGGGTTTAAAAATGCACGGTGGAGCTTTTGAATTTATTCCGGGAAAAGGCGTAGATAAAGCAAAAATGGAAGCAAAGAATGTTGAAGCAGTTAGAAAAGGATGCGAGAATCTTGCAAAAATGATAGAAAATATCAGAATTTTTGGCATTCCAGCAGTTGTTTCAATTAATAAATTTGATTCTGACCACCCAGAAGAAATTGAGGCAATTAAAGAAGAAGCTCTTGCTGCAGGTGCAGATGACTGTGTTACCACTGAAGTATGGGCAAAAGGTAGTGCTGGCGGGGAAGAATTAGCAAATGCGGTAGTTAAAGCTTGCGAAAAACCAAATAATTTCAAATTTTTATATCCTTTGGATGCTTCAATAAAAGAAAAAATAGAAATAATTGCTACAAAAATTTATGGAGCAGACGGTGTAGATTACCTCCCAAAAGCTGAGGAAAAGATAGAGCTGTATACAAAGCAAGGATTTGACAAACTCCCCATTTGTATGGCTAAAACACATTTATCTTTAAGCCATGATCCAAATTTAAAGGGAAGGCCAAGAGGTTATAAAATACCAATAAGAGATGTAAGAGCTTCTATTGGTGCTGGTTTTCTATATCCCTTATTGGGTGAAATGAGGACAATGCCTGGACTTCCAAAAGTTCCAGCAGGAACAAAAGTAGATATTGATGAAAACGGGAATGTGGTAGGTTTATTTTAAGTTTGTTTTAACTGATTGTTAAAGAATTATTAAAAAATTAAGGTTGAATTGGGAGAAAAATTATGGCTAAACTTATTAGTGGGAATAAAATCTCACAAGATATAAAAAATGAAGTTAAAGAAGAAGTAGAAGAGCTTAAAAGAATTAAAGGTATTAAACCAGGACTCGGAGTGATATTAGTGGGAGAAAACCCTGCTTCCAAAGTGTATGTTTCAAATAAACAGAAAGCATGTGAAGAAGTTGGTATACTCTCAGATGTGGTGAAAATGCCTGAAAATATATCTGAAGAAGAAGTTTTAAAACAAATTGATGCTTATAACAATAGGAAAGATATACATGGTATTCTTGTTCAATTACCACTCCCTCAGCATATAGATAAAACTAAAGTGTTGGAGGCAATTTCTCCATCTAAAGATGTAGATGGTTTTCATCCTGTAAATATTGGCAAGCTTGTAGCCCAACAAGACTGCTTTGTGCCAGCTACTCCAGCTGGGATAATTGAGATGCTAAAAAGAGAAGGAATAACAATTAAAGGTAAGAATGCCACTATGGTAGGTCATAGCGAAATTGTGGGGAAACCTTGTGCGTTATTATTGTTAAATGAATGGGCAACAGTAACTATTTGTCATATTGAAACAAGAAATTTGAAAATGCATACTGTAGACGCTGAAATATTAATTGTTGCAGTAGGAAAGCCATATCTTATTACAGAAGATATGGTTAAAAACGGTGCTGTTGTTATAGATGTTGGAATAAATAGAATTACTGCTGATAAAGCAAATCCAGAACTTCTTGATTGGAGAAAAGCAGATTTTGAAACGAAAGGTTCTACTCTTATTGGTGATGTAGATTTTCAAAAAGTAGAGCCAAAAGTAAGTGCTATCACGCCTGTTCCAGGTGGTGTTGGGCCAATGACAATTGCTATGTTGCTTAAAAATACTGTTAAATCTGCAAAAAAATTCGCTCAAATGAAATAGCCTGATTTGAATTTTAGTGGACAATTAATAAGTATTCTGATAAATAATAATTAGCTAAGACACTAGTCTTAGCTAATTATTATGAGGTTATACTATATGATTCTGTTATAATATCTTGTTTTTCCAAGTTATTAAGGTTTTTATTTTTGTTTTTTTAAATTTTTAGTTTAGTATGTTGAGCAAAATAGGAATAAGATAATATTATAGTTATATTATTTATATGATTATCAAAAAGACATGTATTACGGTAAAGTAATTGGCAATATTGTTTCAACAATAAAAGTAAAGAATCTAGATGGCCAAAAAATTCAAATTGTAAGGCCTATTGATATGGAAACAGGAGAGCCATCGGAGGATTTTATTGTTGCTCTTGATATTACATCTTCAGGTATTGGTGATTATGTTGGGTATGAAGATGGCAAAGAAGCTGCATGGGCTTTTGAGCCAAAAGAAGTCGTAACCGATGCTACAATTGTTGCAATTATTGATAAAGTAAATATTGAAAAAAGAAAATAGAAATTAAAAAATTTATTATCTTATTACAAGAGAGTAAATGAGATGGTATTAGGTAAAGTAATAGGGACTGTTGTTGCAACGCAAAAAGATCCCAGCTTAGTGGGTAAAAAATTATTGCTTGTAAAGGCAATCGACCTTAATGACAATATCCTTGAGCCCTTTGTAGTTGCAGTTGATGCAGTTGGTGTTGGAGTTGGAGAAAAAGTACTGGTTGTAAATGGCAGTTCAGCAAGAATGACTGATGAGACTAAGGATAGAAGTATTGACTCTGTGATAGTTGCTAAGGTTGATTCAATTCAAGTGAGTATTTGAACTTTAAATATAATTAATTTAAAACTTGCTACTAAAAGCTATCTTGACTTTGCCAGTTAATTTGGCTATTTATTAAAAAGTGTAAAATCTAACTAATGTATTCACTAAATTTGTCATAATCAATCTTACTAATTATTGCCATAAAATAGGTTTTGAAAAGGAGTAATAATGAAAAGCTATCGCAAGGAACTATGGTTTGAAATCCAGAAAAGAAGGCAGTTTGTTAATATAACAAGTCAAGTGGAAGAATGTCTTTCACAGAGTGGTATAAAAGAAGGTCTCCTTCTTTGCAATGCTATGCATATTACTGCAAGTGTATTTATAAATGATGATGAAAGTGGGCTACATGCAGATTTTGAAAAATGGTTGGAGAAACTTGCACCTGAAAAACCATATAGCCAGTACCAGCATAATGGTTATGAAGATAATGCAGATGCACACTTAAAGAGACAAATAATGGGACGGGAAGTAGTCGTGGCAGTAACAAATGGTCGTCTTGATTTAGGTCCGTGGGAACAGATTTTTTATGGCGAATTTGATGGTAAAAGACGGAAAAGAGTGCTTGTAAAGATTATAGGGGACTAAAGACTAAAGCTGATTATATAAGAATATATTAAAAATGAATGCTTTTATGGCTGGTAGTACTGATAGTATAAATAAAAAAATAAAAAAAATAATTGATAAACTTAAGCTTGTTCCTCTTGAAAATGAAGGAGGTTTTTATCATGAAATCTACCGTTCAGACGGATTTATAGAAAAAGCTTGCCTTCCTGAAAAATACAGTTCAAAAAGATGCTTTTATACTTCCATTTATTATCTTATTACTGAAGAAAATTATTCCAGACTACATAAGGTAAACTCAGATGAAATATTTAATTTTTATATGGGGGATCCTGTGGAAATGATAAATCTTTTTTTAGATGGAAGTTTTAAAAAAATTATACTTGGAAGAAACATTTTTAAAGGTGAGGTGTTTCAGTATATGGTTCCAGCGGGAACATGGCAGGGTGCAAAACTAAAAAAACATGGTAAAAAGGATGGTGGTTTTGCGCTTTTGGGCACAGTTGTTGCCCCAGGTTTTGAGTTTGAAGATTTTGTTTTAGGTACAGAGTATAAAGAGGAAATATTAGAAAAATATGGCAATATTAAATCTGGTTTTATAGATTATTTTTAAAGTATTAGGATAGTAGATAATTAATATTTACTGACTTTAGTTAGTCATAGTAACTATAAAAAAAGAAGAACTATGAAAAATGAGTAAAAAAAGAATTTTGTTTGCCAACAAGCGTCAATCTTATCTTTTTTAGCTCCCATTAATGATTTAATTCTTCTGTTTATCTTTATATCATTTACTGATTTAGAAACTGAAAATGCTGATGATAATTTAGGACAATAAATATCAGGTTCTGATGTTAATTTATTAATTTTAAGAATTAAACTTAAAATATCTTTTGCGATTTCTTTGCTTGGTCTGCAAGAATATTTTACAACAAATTTATCACAATCTTTTTCTTGCTCAGCTTTAATAATTGGATATATAAAGTAAGTTATAGGGTTATAAAAATTGAAGTTAGCAAAATATAGTAACAATATATTTAAGATATTATCATTTCTTTTTAAATGTGATAATTCATGCAGTATGACTGTTTCTTTTTCGCTTTTTGTTAGAAGACTAAATATATTTTTATTGATTAAAATATTTTTTCTAAAAATTCCAAATGTGAAAAACTTAAAGTTATAGTTTTCACAAAAATAAATAGTGGGAGCTTTTATATCTAACATTTGTGAATATTTTGAAATAATTTTTATAAGCTTAAGATCATCACATTTAAATATTATTTGCTTTTTCTTTAGTTTTTTAAAATAAGAAATATTTTGGTAACTTTTTATTAATGTGAAGATTAAAAAATAAATAAAGAATAAGATTATAAAGATGTTAATAATTTTTAAAGCATCAACCTCAGTAATATTCTGAGTTATATCTGCTGACTTTATTTTTGTAATCCCAATATTTGGTAGTTTATAGAAACCTTTTAAATTTTCATAACTAAGAATTTTGATAATTAAGAAAAAAGGCTTAATGAAGGCGAGCAGGAAAACGAATACTCTTAACTGAGAATCAGTGATTTTAAAAACTTTTAAAACAAGTGCTGTTATGAAGAAAAAAAGTAAACTGTTTGATAGTATATAAAAAATACTTTGAATTAATAAAAAAGTAATTTTCATTAGTGAAATTAATTACAATTATTTTTTATTTGATAATTAGCTTTTTTAGCAAAATACTTGTTTTCGGGTTTTGTTTAAATTTGTTAATTTATATATGAAACTATAAATAATATTTATAAGTAAATAATAATAACTTAATGTATTAAAATATTAAGACATTATATTAATATTTTTTAATAATATCAATTAGTTTTTTTATTTTTAACTATTGTTTAGAATTAGACTATTAACGCTATAAACTATCCCAGAAAAAGTAATTAAGAGAATTTTAAGATATAGGTAATTTTTTAAAATAAAAATTAAATTTACTTCTGAGGTATTAAATGAAAAAAAATATTTATGATTTCAAAGTAATAATCGAACCAGACGAATCAGGCGGATTTGTTATTAGCTGTCCTTCTCTTCAAGGTTGCTACTCACAAGGTGGTACAATTGATGAAGCTTTAGAAAATATTAAAGAAGCAATTCTTCTTTGTTTAGAGGATTTGGAATCAACAGGAGAGGAAGTTCCAGACCCTTCAAGACTATTTTTATACTAGAACTGAATTTTTAGGATTAACTTATATGTCTCAAGAGCATTTTATATAATTTTATCTTCCCACCTATTTGATTTCATCAAGCATCTTTTCAATTTTTTCTACAGAGATATTGTTTGTTTCGTCTAAGAAATTGGAGACAACTTTTTTAGTTGAATTTTCAAGAAGTTTTTCAGCAACTGATTTTATAATACTTTTTGAAAGTTCCTTATTATCCACCGCAGCGGAATAAACATAAGTTTTTGAAGATTTGTCTTGTTTAAGTAGCCCTTTTTCTGCAAGTGTTGTCATCGTTGACATAACGGTGGTGTATGGGATAAACCCTTCTTTTTTATTTTCGATTTCTTTTCTTAACATATATTCATGTACTTCTCTAACAGTAACTTTTTTTCTTTCCCACACAATTTTCATTATATCAGCTTCAAGATTACTAATGCTACTTATGCCATTTATCCCAATTTCTTCTGATTTCTTTTTTAAATCTGCTCCTTTATCCTTACTCATCAAAAACACCTCTTTTTAATAGAAATAAAATTTGAAAATAGATTTTAAATCTATAAAACTTAAAACTATGATTAAATTATATTTAAAATCTACAAAAAAATAATACTACATTCAAAATTTAAAATCAATTTTACAATACTTTGGAAATTTGTTAATAATTTGTTTAAACTAATGTTAAAATATAAGAGAATTTTTAGGTTATTATTTTTTTATGTATTTATTATATGAAGGTTTAAATGAGGTTTGCAGAGATTAGAAAGTCTGGAATATAATTATTTGAACCATAATAATTATATAATTAATTAATATGATTAAGGCTATTAACAATTAATAATATGAGATTAGCAAAAGTTATTGGGAATGTAGTTTCAACTATTAAACATGAGAAACTTCAAGGAATAAAATTAATGGTCATAAAACCAATAAATCCAGATGGTATTGAAAGTTTAAGACCAATAATAGTAGCTGATTATTTAAATAGTGCTGTTGGAAATATTGTTTATTGGATAGAAGATGGTACTACTATTTGTAAAGTTCTCGGAATACGGAGTATCCCGTTAAGGGGTTGTGTAGTTGGAATAGTTGATAAAGTAGATTTTAAGACCATTGGTAAATACCTAGAAGGGTAAGGCTTTGATTGAAGCTTGTTAAAGTTATCGGGAGCATAACATCAACAATTAAGGACGAAACATTAAAAGGATTTAAGCTTCTCCTTGTCCAGGCAGTTGAAGTTGATTTAAGTGAAAAACAAGATTTTTTTGTAGCAGTTGATACAGTTGGGTTAGGAGAAGGTGAAATAGGTTTAATTGTTACAGGAAGCACAGCAAAATATTCCACATTGACTAGGCATAAGAATGTCGATGCTACACTGGTAGCTAAAGTTGAAAGAATAGATTTAGAAAATGGTACTCTGAATGATTTTAGCTAAGTTTTGTTTTTATTGTTATCGCGGAATTTTAGATGCTTATTTAGGTTATTTAAGTATTGCAAGTATGATCTTAAATGTTAAAATTAGTTTTATTTTAAGTTTACTTTGATAAACTTTAGGAGATTTTTATGAGTTTAGATCCTGTTGTTGAGATGATAAAAAATGCCGGTGTTGTTGGAGCAGGTGGTGCAGGGTTTCCCACCCATGTTAAATTAAGTTCAAAAGTTGATACCATTATTGTAAATGGTGTAGAATGTGAGCCTCTTATTCATGTTGATAAGCAGCTTCTAAAAAAAGATTATCTTGGTAAAGTGTATGAAGGCTTGATGGTTGCTGCAAAGCTTACTAATGCAAATAAATTAATAGTTGCTTTAAAATCAAAAAATAAAGAGGCGGTTAATGCTTTAGAAAGTTTTCACCAATATGACTTGAATTTTGATATTTTTAAGCTAGCAGATTTTTATCCTGCAGGAGACGAACAAGTATTGGTTAATGAAGTGACAGGTAAAATTGTGCCTGAAGGTGGCATTCCATTAAATGTTGGGGTAGTTGTTATAAATGTTGAAACTTTAATAAATGTTGCTAATGCTGTTCAAAATAAGAATGTTACAGAAAAATATGTTACAGTTAATGGGGCAGTTCAAACCCCAAAAACTCTTAAGGTACCTTTAGGAACTCCTATATTAAAACTTTTAGATGAATGTGAGGGAGTAAGTACTACAAGCTATAAAGTAATTGATGGCGGTCCAATGACTGGAAAACTTGTAGATCCAAATATCCATGCTGTAACAAAAACCACAAAAGCAATTATAGCTCTTCCTGAAGACAACATTGTTATAGTCCAAAAAAGTAGAGATATTAGTACTCAGTTCAGAAGAGCACAGGCAATTTGTTTAAGTTGCAGAATGTGCACAGATCTTTGTCCTAGATATCTTTTGGGCCACGATTTGTTTCCTGATGAGTTAATGAAACGAATGTATAAAAAAGAATTGGACTTGGATAGCATGAAAAGCTTCGACTATGCTTATTTGTGTTGTGAATGTGGATTGTGTGAGCTTTATGGTTGCGTAGTTGATCTTTCTGCAAGATCAATATTTAGTTATCTAAAAGATGAGTTAACTAAGGCCCAAATAAAAAATTCACATCAAAGAAGTGACCTTAAGATAAATGATTTTAGAGAATTCAGAAAAGTTCCTGTTTCAAGGCTTTTAAAAAGACTTGAAATAGATAAATATAATAGCCGTGCGGAACTTACTGATTATAATTTTAAAGTTGATGAAGTTAAACTGTTTTTAACCCAACATGTTGGAGTTCCATCTATGCCAGTTGTAAAAGTTGGCGATAAGGTTAACAAGGGAGATGTTATTGCTGAAATTCCAGATGGTAAATTAGGATCAAAAATTCATTCTTCAATTGACGGGGTTATAAAAGAGATTACTGAACAATATATTATTGTTTCTGCTTAGATTTTTATAATTTTTTATATGCTAAGAATTTAAGAAATGGAAGAAAGTAATTTAGCAATTGTAGAATTTAAGAGTATATCAAGAGGAATGTTTGTTACAGATGCTATGTTAAAAGCTGCTAAAGTAAATCTAGTAATTGCTTCTTCTTTATGCCCGGGCAAATATCTTACTATTGTTGAGGGGGAAACTGGTGCAGTAGAAAATTCGCTGCGTATAGCTGAAGAGCTTGGAGGTATGCATGTTTTTAGCTCTGAGGTGGTTAATTCTGTAAACATGAAAGTAATTCATGCAATTTACGGTAAGTTTAATAATGATAAGATAAGTATTAATAGTTCTATCGCAATTATAGAAAGTATGCAAATGGCTAGTCTTATTAGTTCAGCAGATGAGGTTATTGATAATGTTCCAGTTGAATTTATTGATTTTAGGCTTGCAAGAGGCTGTGGTGTAAATAGTTTTTATATTTTTGGTGGTGAACTTTCATCTGTTAGTGAAGGTGCCAAAATTGCTGCAGGGTTTCTTAATAGTAGAGGGGCATTACTTGCATATAAGATTATTTCTGGTCCAGATAAAGAGGTTTTTAGATGGCTAAAATCCTCTTTATGTAACTGTTAATTTTGCTTTTAAATTTCATTTATTATTTTAAACAATAAATGAAATTTAAATTTTAGGTTTAATTTTAATAATTTTATATAATTAAAATAATTTTATAATTAAGAGGTCTTAAAGTGTTATTTAAAACTGAAAAGGAAGTAAGAGCTGAAATTGTTGATGTTTGCTTGAGAATTTATAGAAATGGGTGGGTAGCTTCTAATGATGGAAATGTTTCGGTTTTGATAGAGGATAATGTAGCAATTTGCACTCCTACTGGAGTAAGTAAAGGGGACATAACTCCTGATATGCTTATAAAAGTTGATATTGATGGAAATAAATTAGAGGGAGAAAAAGAGTTAAAGCCTTCTTCTGAAATAAAAATGCATCTTGATATTTTAAAGAACAAAGAAGGTGTTAACTCTGTGGTTCATGCTCATCCACCATTTTCAACAGCTTTTGCAGTTGCAGGTGTTCCACTCGATGAATGTATTCTTCCTGAAATAGTTATCTCATTAGGACAAATTCCGTTAACAAAATATGGGACTCCATCAACTTTTGAAATACCTGAAAATGTAAGGGAACATTTAAAAGATAATTTTGTTTTCTTGCTTGAAAACCATGGAGCCCTTTCTACTGGCTCAGATGTATATCAGGCATATTATAGAATGGAGAGTATGGAACTTTTTGCAAAGATTAATTTTCTAGCTAGGCAAATTGGTAAGGTAAATGTAATAGATGAAAATAATGTAAAAAAACTCTTAAAGCTTAGATCTGAGTGGGGTATGGATACAGAAAATTACCCTGGTTGTAGAATAGGAGATAGGGTTATAAATTATTCTAATTTAGAAAATAATAAGAGTAGTAACATTGCAGGAGATGATAACACAAGCAGTAGTAATAATAATGTCAGCATAGGTTTAAGTTCATCAGGTTCTTTTTTAAAAAATATTGAAGCCAAAGAGCAAGATGATAAGATTATTTTAACAAAAAAACAGCTTACTGAAATAGTAGAAACTGTCGTAAAAAATATTTTAAAGGAGATTAGTAGGTAGCTAGCTAGTTTAAGTATTAGTGTCTTAAAAATTAAAGTCATGTTTTTAAGTAATATAATTTTTTTTAAAACTAATAATTGTTTAAAAAAGTAGACAAGTGGATAAGTGTAAATGATTTGTAAAATAAACATGAAGTGTAGATTGAAAGAAGGTGAGATACAAACATAAAGAAAATATAATTTATAGTTTAATTAAAACAAAAAAACCTTAAAATAAACAAAAAATTTGATAAGATTAAAAAAACAGTAAAATAAATAAGCAATTAAGATTAAAAATATAGAGATAATATTAGAGATATAATACAATAATAAAAATAATTAATTAATAAAAAATTAATTAAAAAATAAGGAGAAAAAATGTTAGGTGAAGCAATCGGATTAATTGAAACACGAGGTTTAGTTGCATCAATCGAGGCTGCTGATGCTATGGTAAAAGCTGCAAATGTTACACTTCTAGGGCAGGAGAGGATTGGTAGTGCTTATGTTACTGTAATAGTTAAAGGTGATGTAGGTGCTGTAAAAGCTGCTGTTGATGCTGGTGCTGCTGCAGCAAAAAGAGTTGGGGAACTTATTTCTGTTCATGTGATACCAAGACCACATCAAGAACTTAGTTTGATATTACCACAAGAATAATTTTGAAAGGATAATATAAAATTTAAAAATTATTTAATTTTAAGTTTAGTTTATTATGTGTTTATGTTTTTATAAAAACAATTCTTTTTAGCAGAATTATTATGTAAATAATTTTTAATTATAAAGTTTTTACTTAAATTAGTAATTGTTAAAAAATTAATTTGTGAGGTATCTAATTGGATACAGAAAAATTAATTCAAAAAGTGGTTCAGAATGTAATGGAGAAATTAGGTACAGATATTCCTAAAAGTCAAGCTGAGAGTAAAATCTCAGATACTTCTTCTGAGAGTCCTGGGAAACTAAAACAAGCTGAGCCAATTGTTTCGAATAGAAAAATAGTTTGTAGTATTTCAGTAAGGCATGTTCATCTATGCAGGGATCATCTAGACGTACTTTATGGGAAGGGCTACGAGCCTACAATTTTAAAAGAGCTTTATCAACCAGGAAATTATGCATATAATGAAACAGTTACAATAGTAGGTCCAAAGCTAAATGCTATACAAAATGTTAGGATTTTAGGGCCTCTTAGAGATAAATCTCAAGTAGAGCTTGCGAAAACAGATTGTATAATTCTTGGAATTAATGCTCCTGTGAGACCATCAGGGAAATTGGAAGGATCTGCTCCGTGTGTTTTAGTTGGACCGAAGGGCGCTGTTTATCTATCCGAAGGAGTGATAAGAGCAAATAGGCATATTCATTTAAGTCAGGAAGATGCAAATTATTTTGGGATAAAGGATAATGACGAGGTCGATGTTAGAATTACAGGTCCAAAAGGGCTTACTTTTAATAATGTGCAGGTTAGGGTTGGTAAAGATTTTAAATCAGAAATGCATATAGATACCGATGATGGAAATGCAGCCGACGCGGAAAACGGCACTCTTGTTGAAATTGTAAATGCCTCGTGTATAGCACCAATTGGTCCAGCTACAGTTGCTAACAAGAGCCAAATACCCCCAACTATTCCTGATAATAGTATTTCAGGAGAAATTACGGATCCTAATATTTTAAAAAATATTAATGTGGCTGTTAATTTTCAGGGGCCTTTAAAATCTGAGGGACAAACAACAGTACCACAAGAGTTATTGCATGAAACAAGCATCGGTACGGCAAAAACAACTAAAACTGTCATTACAGTTGCTGATCTAGAAAATTATAGAGTTAGTGGCATTAAATTAAGCCCTGATGTTATATTAACTCCACTTGCTAAAGATGAGGCTATAGCAAGGGGCATTAAAATTATGAGCTAGTTCTTGCAGAGACTAGGTATGAAGGTATCTAAATATAAAGGGAGTTGATATAAAATTTTAATTAATTTTATTGGAAACTAAAAATAGCAAATAGTAGTAAAAAGTAATAGAAATAAAAAAATTGCTAAATATTGTTAATCATTTAAATTTATGGTGTTTTATTTTCCATGTTTTATTAGGAGGCTTAAGTGAATATAGATGAAAAGTTAATAGAGCAAATTGTTAGAAATGTAGTTGAGAATATTGTCACTTCCGGCAAAACAGTTGGGTCTACTTTGCCAGGAGGAGGTCCTCTTTTTGATAATATAGAGGAAGCTATTGCAGCTGCAAAAGCAGCTCAAAAAAAATGGGTTGATCTTGGTAGAGATGCAAGGTATGGAGTGGTTGAGAGTATTAGAAAAGTATCTCTTGCCAATGTTGAAAGATGGGCAAAAATGGCTGTTGAAGAAACAGGTATGGGTAGAGTTGAAGATAAGATTATTAAAAATATAGTTGCTGCTGAAAGAACTCTTGGACCTGAGGATCTGGAAACAAAAAGCTATAGTAGATGCTGCACAGATAATGGCGCTCTAACTGTTGATATGGCTCCTTATGGTGTTATCGCAGCAATAACACCTATGACTAACCCAGTTCCAATGATTATAAATAATACGATTATTATGATTTCTGCTGGCAATTCAGTTGTTTTTTTACCTCATCCGTCAGCCCAAAAGGTTACTATTGATGCTTTACTTGTAGTGCATAAGGCAATTGTAGATGCAGGTGGTCCATCAAATTTAATAACTTCAACTAAAGTTGCCAATATCAATAATGCACAGACATGTATGTCACATAAGGATGTGGATTTGATTTGTGCTACAGGTGGTCCTGGAATAGTTGATATTGCCATGAGAAGTGGGAAAAAAGTTTTAGGTGCTGGTCCAGGGAATCCACCAGTTGTTGTTGATGATACTGCAGATATTCCAAGAGCTGCGAGAGAAATAGTTCATGGGGCTTCTTTTGATAACAATATTTTATGTAATGAAGAAAAAGAAATAATCTGTATTCGTTCTGTTGCAGATAAATTATTAAACGAACTTGGTAAAAATAATTGTTATATATTAAATTCAGATGAGGCACAAAGAGTTACTAACCTTGTCGTAAAAGATGGACAAATTGATAAGAAATTAATGGGCAAAAATTGTGCTGTTATATTAAAACAAGCTGGTATTAATGTAAAAGATGACTTAAGGCTTGCTGTTTTTGTAACAAATGATGAGATGCACCCTTTATTTCAGCATGAACAGCTTATGCCAATTTTGCCGATGATAATGGTAGATACCTTTGAAGAAGCTGTAAGAATGGCTTGTAGGGCTGAACACGGATTTAAACACACTGCTATTATTCATTCAATGGATATTGAAAGGATAACATATTTTGCGCAGGAGATTAACACAACTACAGTTCAAGTTAATGGTTCTTCTCAAAGATCAGGTGGGGACTTACACAATGGGGGAACTTCATGGACAATAGCTGGTGCGACTGGGGAAGGCTGCACAACACCAAGATCTTTTACGAGACAAAGAAGGCTTTCAATTTATAATGCAATGAATTTTGTGAAATAATTTTTAATTTTATTTTAAAAAAGGAGATATATTAGATGAACGGAGAAGCAATAGGTTTAATTGAAACAAAAGGATTAGTTGGCGGAATTGAGGCATCTGATGCGATGGTTAAGGCTGCTGATGTTGCAATGATATCAAAAGCTTATATAGGAAGTGGTATAGTTACAGTTATTTGCCAAGGAGAAGTTGCTGCTGTTAAATCAGCTGTTGAAGCTGGATCAATGGCTGCAAAAAGAGTTTCGGAGGTTTTAGCAACCCATGTCATTCCTAGACCACATCCCGAACTTGATAAAATAATAACTGGTAAATGTGTAAGATCTGGGAGAGGTACGATACCGAAGTCAAGGACCCCTAAGCCAATTAGTTCTTTAACAAAACAAACGCCTGAATCAAAAAAGACACAAGCTGATGATAAAAAATCAGGTAAAGATAAAATTTAAAAATTTTTAAGAATTATTTATTATAGGGCAAAGACCAATGGAAAGATCAGTAGGGGTAGTTGAATTTAGAAGTATAGCAATTGGTATTTATTCAGTTGATGTCATCTTGAAAGCGTCAAATGTAAGTATTGTGGATGCAAAAAGTATTTGTCCTGGTAAATATTATATTATTTTTACTGGCGGAGTTTCTGAAGTACAGAATTCTTTTAACATAATAACAAGGGAAAACGAAAAATTTATTGTTGATGCTTGTGTTATAACAAATATTTATCCGCAGCTTATAACTGCTTTAACTCAAACATCCACTATATCTCAATTAAAATCTATAGGTGTGATTGAAACATTGACAAGCCCGTCAATTTTTATTGCGGCTGATAAAGCTATAAAAGCATCTGATATTGATTTAGTTGAGATAAGGATTGCAAGGGCTCTTGGTGGTAAAAATATATGTGTTTTAAACGGGGATATCTCTTCAGTTAAAGAGTCAGTTATGGCAGGGATAGCATATGCTAAGGAAAAAGATTTTCTTGTTGATTACCAAATAATCGCATCACCTCACGAAGATTTTTATCAAGTAATTTTATAATTAAAGTTTTTAGAATTAATTTCAAGTTTAAAAATTTTAATTTATACTAACTATTATTACTAAAATTCTTAAAAATTTAGCTGAAATTTAATAATTTTTATAGGGAGCATCTAAAATTCCATGATAAAGATACATTATTTGGCTAGTATGAGTTACCTTAAGAAAACCATTTGAAGGTAAAATGAGCAGGGTTCATCTTTCAAGAGGAGAGCCAAAGCCTTAAAACTTTAGCAAGCTTTCCCTCGCCGGGAAAAAGCTTTGAGTGTTTTCTTAAATTAACTCATCCTAGCCCTTAAAGTTTTGTTTTTATTGCTTCACGGAATTCTAGATGCTTATCTTTTTGTATTTAAAATTGCTAATATTTTTTAATTTATTATTATAATAATTTTAGATTTTTAGTTTACACATTTTTATAGTAATTTATTTAGTGATGTGTATTTAAATCTATATTTTAAATGAGGTAAGAGATGAAATTAAATTTGTTTTATGGGTGCGAAGGTCTTGAGATAAATTTAGATGAAAAAAATATATTTGAAATTGTTGAAAGTAAATATCAGGCTCCTTTACTTAATCCAAAAGAAGAACTAGTTAAGAGCTTTAAAAACCCAATTGGTACAAAACCCCTAAATGAACAGATAAAAAAAGCACAAAAAATCTGCATAGTAATATCTGATTCTACAAGGGCAGTTCCTACTAAATTGATTTTGGAAGTTTTGTTAAGGGAACTAGAAAATTACTTGATTAAAAAAGATCAAATAACTATTTTAGTTGCTACAGGACTTCATAGGCCAAATTTAGGTGAGGAACTTGAAAATCTTGTTGGCAAGGAAGTTATGGATAATTATAATATTGTAAATCATTATGCAAGACAAAGAGAAACTTGTGAGTTTATCGGTAAGACTAAAAGAGGCACTCCAGTTATTATTAACAAAGTATATCTTGAAAGTGATTTTAGGATTTTAACTGGACTTATAGAACCACATTTTATGGCAGGCTTTTCAGGTGGCAGAAAAGCTATTTGCCCTGGGATTAGTTATATGGATATGTTTAAACATTTTCATGGACCTAAAATACTTGAATCTCCTTTTGCATCAAATGCAGTTTTAGACAATAATCCTTTTCATGAAGAATCTACTGAAATAGCTAAAATGGCAGGTGTAAACTTTATTATTAATGTGACAATTAACAAAAACAAAGAAATTACAGGTGTATTCAGCGGAGATCTTGAAGAAGCTTTTTATGAAGGTGCATCTTTTTGTAAAAAATTTAATCTTGTTAAAATTAAGGGTGAAGCCGATATAGTTATAACATCAGGTGGTGGCACACCATTAGACGCCACCCTTTATCAAGCAGTTAAGGGTATGGTAGCAGCAATGCCAGCAGTAAAAGAAGGTGGTATGATAATTATAGCTTCTGAGTGTAGCGAAGAAATAGGCAGTAAGGAGTTTATAGACCTTATAGTTAATGAAAAAGATTTAGATGGTTTTATAAATAAAATTAAAAATCCTGATTTTTTTGTTATAGACCAATGGGAGCTTGAAGAACTTGTAAAAGCAAGAAAAAAAGCTGAAATTTATTTATATAGTCCATGTTTAATAAAAAGTAAGTATAAAATCCCAGAAGAAACGTTAAAACTTGTTAATTCAATTGACGAAGCTTTAGAAATAGGTTTTAAAAAGTATGGGAGTGATGCAAAAGTAACAGTAATTCCAGAAGGGCCTTATACTATTCCTTTTCTATAAATAAGATATCAAAATTATATAGATATATAAGCATCTAAAATTCCGCGATAGCAATGAAAACAAAATTTTAAGGGCTATGATGAGTTAATTTAAGAAAACACTTAAAACTTTTCCCCGGCGAGGGGAAACTTGCTAAAGTTTTAAGGCTCTAGCTCTCCTCTTAAAAGAGGAACCATGCTCACTTTGCCTTCAAATGGTTTTCTTAAGGTAACTCATCCTAGCCAAATAATGTATCTTTATTGCGGAATTTTAGATGTTTATCACGGATATATTAATATGTATTATTTTTAATAGTTTTGGTGTTATAATAAAACGCTTAAGTAAAGATGCTAAAAATATATAAAATATTATTTTAAACCAGCATTTGATTTTAAAAAATTCATAATATGCAAGGTAATAAAAAAATAAAAAAAGATAAAATAAAAGTTAAAGTTGAACCAATCGGTATAAGATTTGAATTAGATAACCCCAAAAATGGGTTAAAAGCTATAAAAGATGCGGGTATTGGAATTAAATCTGTGTGCGGCGGCAAGGGAACATGTGGGAAATGCAGAATTATAATCATGAAAGATGGACTAGAGGAGCCTACAGAATCTGAGAAAAAAATATTATCGAAGGATGAAGTTCTACATGGAGTTAGGCTTGCGTGCCAGCATAAATTTAGCAAAGACACTACAATTTATATTCCTGCTTCCTCTTTAAGTGAGGAGCAAAAACTTCAAGTAATTGGTCAAGAAAGAAAAATTGATATTGACCCTATTGTGAAAAAATATTTTTTAAAGCTTGAAAAAGCAACCTTATCTGATGTCAGAGCTGATTATAATAGGATAAAAGATAAATTATCTAGCCAGTACAATGTTTCTGTTAATAAAATTGATTTTAAATCTCTTCATGAAATGCCAGATAAAATAAGAAATAATAACTGGGAAGTAACTGTAACAGTAAGAGATGATGAAATAATTAATATTGAAGGCAAGGATACAGCTAATAGAAACTATGGAGTTGCGATTGACTTAGGGACAACTAAGATTGCCTGTCTTCTCATAAACCTTATTACAGGTGAGACTATTGATAAGAAGGGAGTTATGAATCCCCAAATTAATTTTGGAGAAGATGTAATGAGCAGGATAAACTTTGCTTCAGAAAATCCTCAAAATCTTGTTCAAATACAAAAAGTTGTTATTGATGCAATTAATGATTCAATTAGGGATATCTGTGAATCCAATAATTTAAATCCAAAAGAGATTTCTGAAGTTACAGTTGTAGGCAATACAGCTATGCATCACTTATTTTTAGGTCTTCCTGTGAAGCAGTTAGGTCTTTCTCCTTTCCCAGCACTTTTAAGTGATAGAATTGATCTAAAAGCAAGAGAAATAGGGATAAATATTGCACCTGGTGGCTATATTTATTTAATGCCAGTTGTTGCAGGATTTATAGGTTCTGACCACATTGCTATGATTTTAGCCACAGGTCTTTATGAGATGAAGGGAAATTGTATAGGGATTGATATTGGCACTAATACTGAGATTGCACTTATATCTAAAGGAAAGTTATATAGTGTTTCGACAGCCTCTGGCCCCGCTTTTGAGGGTGCTCATATAAAGTATGGTATGAGAGCAGCGCCAGGAGCAATTGAAAGAGTGCTCATAGATAGAGAAACTTGTATACCAAAAATTCAAACAATTGATGATAAAGAACCTATTGGGATTTGTGGTTCAGGGATACTTGATGCAGTTGCTGAGTTACTTAAAGCAAATATTATAGATAGTAGGGGGAAGTTTAGGTTTGATGATAATAGCTGTATTTGTAGAGATAGTCTCGGTAATGTTCAATATATTTTAATTCCACAGTATTATGGCCAAAAAATAAAGAGCATAAATCAAACTATTGAATATAGTGATGATAATAATGGAAATCAAGATACTAAAAAAAATGATATTGATAAGATTAATAATGAAACTAACTTTTTAAGTTCACAAAAGAGAGAAATAAATTTATGCGGCAATGAGGATTTTGTTGCAATTAACCAAAAAGATATTGTTGAAATTCAGCTTGCAAAAGGTGCAATGAGAGCAGGAATAGAAATATTGCTTGAAGTTGCCAATATTAGTTTTAAGGAAATTGATAAAATTATTATTGCAGGTGCTTTTGGTTCTTATATAGATCCAAAAAATATTATCAACATCGGTATGTTTCCGAATGTTTCTTTAGATAAAATAAGTCAGGTTGGGAACGCTGCAAGTATTGGGGCTAAAATGGTATTAATTTCAAAAAAACAAAGAAGTATTGCCGAGGAGATAGGGCGCAAGATTAATTATTTGGAGCTTACTGTATTTCCTACTTTTTCAGACCATTTTGCTCAAAGTGTTCAATTCCCAAAATCAGAGGAAATAATTTAGACATTTACATTTTAATTAAAATTAGTTGCCGCTTTTATTTTTTAAGAAAACAATAATTTACATAAATTATATTAATATCGGAGGATGAGAGAAAATTAATTATAAAAATATTTTATTTAAAATTAGAAAACTTAAAAAACAGAAACCCCATTTTTTTAATATATTAATTTTGATTTTATTAATTTCATTGTTAAGTGTTATGCTTTTTTATTTCCCTGGCTGTAATAAAGAAAATAAAGAAGTTGATATTACTAAAAGTCAAGACGATAGCCTTGTTACCAGTACAACTTCTTTAGCTAATTATTTAAATGTGGGTGTTGATGTTACGTTTCCTCCTTTCGCTTTTTTAATGGGTAGCAAGGTTTCTGGATTTGATGTAGATTTAGCAACAGAAATAGCTAAAAGGCTTGAAAAAGAACTAAATATTGTTCAGATTTCTTATAATGAGGCGTTTAATAAAATAAATGATCCTTCTATTGATATAATTATATCGGGCATTGACAAAGACACACAAAAAGAGAGTTTGGTAGATTTTTCAGATCCATATTACATATCATATTTTGTAATGCTTGCTTTGAAAGCAAAAAATTATAATAGCGAATATGAAATGATTAATAAAAAAATTGGAGTACTTAAATTTGAAGCTGAAAATTTAAATCCAGATCTATTATCTAGTTATTATATAAACCAGTATGAAGATGCTGTATCATTAATTAATGCCTTAAAAAGCAGTGAAGTTGATGGGATTTTAATCTCAATACCTATTGGGGTAAAAATTTTAAAAGATGATCCTGAGAGTTACACATTTATTCAAAAAATTGAGTCACAAGAAAAATACTATATTATAATGAAAAAAGACACTGGGATGAAAGAGAAGATAAATAAAGTACTGAAAGAGATAAAAGATGATGGGACTTTCGAAAAAATTTATAATGAATGGTTTAGTTTAGATTATTAAATTGGTTTTTAATTAAATAACTCTGAAGCTATATTGAAATGAAAAAGATATTTGTGGTAATATAAAAACGGAGTAAGTTACTGCAGGCGTCCAATTCGAGAACACTTACTCCATTTTTATATAAATATAATAAAATCTTTAGAAGTTGTTTTAATCTTGTCTGTAAAGTTATTTAAAAGATTAATATAAAATTGGTGAATATATATAATCCATAATTAAATGAATGTAAAAATTTATATTACAAATAGTACTAATTATATTAAAAACAATTAGACACAATGAATAACATGGCAAATAACGAAATCAACCATGTAACTAATAATAAAAATAGCTCACCAAATGAATATGAACTTAAAGATTTATTAAATATTGACATTAAATCTATTCCAAAAGAGCATGCTTATACTATTGCTGAAAAATTAAGAGAAGAAATAAATAAACATAATTATTACTACTATATTAAGGATAATCCCATAATAAGTGATGCTGAATATGATCAATTGCTAAAAAATCTTTTTGAGCTTGAAGTAAGATTTCCTGAGTTAATAACTCCTGATTCTCCAACACAAAGGATAGGGGCTCCAATTGAAGGTGGATTCTCTACGGTTGTCCATTCTGAGAAGATGCTTAGCCTTCAAGATGCTTTTGATTATGATGAGCTACGTGATTTTTTAGATAGAGTTTACAGAGAATTAAATTTAAGTGAAAATGAAGTGGAATTTGTTTGTGAGCTTAAAATTGATGGTCTTGCTGTATCACTTCTTTACGAAAATGGCAAGCTGGTCCGGGGTGCTACAAGAGGAGATGGGATAGTAGGAGAAGATATTACTTCTAATATTAAGACTATAAAAACGGTACCTTTAAGACTTATAGCTAATGAAAAAATTAATATCCCGCTTCCCCCAATATTAGAGGTTCGAGGAGAAGCTTATCTCTCTAAAGAAGAGTTTAAAAGGCTGAATGAAGAACGAGAAAAACAGGGTTTGCCTGTATTTGCAAATCCACGTAATGCTGCTGCAGGTTCTTTAAGGCAAATTGATCCTAGAGTTACAGCTAAAAGAAATCTTAATATTTTTATTTATGGTATGGTTGCAAACGAATATCTTCCTATTAAAACACATTATGAGATTTTAAATTATTTAAAGGAAATAGGATTTAGGATTAATCCTAATATTAGAAAAGTAGTAGGTTTTGAAGAGATAAAGAACTATTGTGAATACTGGAAAGAAAAAAGAAGGGAACTTTTATACGAAACAGATGGTATTGTTATAAAGGTAAACTCAATTGAATTTCAAAAGAAATTAGGTCAAACAACAAGAAATCCAAGATGGGCAATTGCATTTAAATTTCCACCTGAAGAAAAAACAACAAGGGTTCTAGATATTAAGGTGAGTGTAGGAAGGACAGGTGCTCTTACACCTGTAGCTGTTCTTGAACCTGTCTTTATTTCTGGTTCTACTGTATCAAGTGCTACTCTTCATAATGAAGATGAGATAAAGAAAAAAGATGTTAGGATAGGTGACTGGGTGCTAGTACATAAAGCTGGAGATGTAATACCAGAGATTGTAAAGGTTATAAAGGAAAGAAGAACTGGTAATGAGAAAATATTTATTATGCCAGATAAATGTCCTGTTTGTGGGTCTGATGCAATAAAACCTGAAGGAGAAGCTGTTAGGCGCTGTACTTCACTTGCCTGTCCTGCTGTCCAGCATGAGGCTATCGTACATTTTGCGTCAAAATCAGGCATGGATATTGAAGGTTTGGGTCCTGCTATTGTAGATAAACTCCTTCAAAAAAAATTAATTAAAGATGTCGCAGATATTTATTACTTGAAATACGATGATATTTATGGGCTTGAAAATTTTAAAGAAAAATCTACAACAAATTTGTTAAACGCGATTAATAAAAGTAAGTCAAGACCTCTTTCAAGACTCCTATATGCGTTAGGAATTAGGTATGTTGGTGAGCACATTGCAGAAGTTTTAGCTAAAAATTATAATGACCTCGATGAACTCATGAATGCTGATTATGAAGAGCTAAGCAAAATTTATGAAATAGGTCCGAAAATAGCTCAAAGTGTGGTCACATTTTTTAAACAACCTAAGAATAGAGAAATCATAGAAAAACTAAGAAAGGCTGGGGTTAATTTCAAATCAGAGGCTAAAATCAGTAAAGCTAATCCTAAATTTGAGGGGAAAACATTTGTACTAACTGGAAAGCTTGAAACCCTTACCAGAGATGAAGCAAAAGACCTAATAGAAAAAAATGGGGGCAAAGTTACGGCAAGTGTAAGCAAGAATACTGATTATGTTATAGTAGGATTAGACCCAGGAAATAAATTAAATGATGCTATTCGTTTAGGTGTAAAGAGGATTAATGAGCAAGAATTCAAAGAGATGCTTGAAAGTGGTTCCTATAAATAATGGCTTTACAAAAAAGAAATAATTTAAGAAAAACAAGGCTTGATAATTTAAACCAAAAAAAAGATACCTTAGAAATTTCTCACATAAAATGGACAGCTAAAGATGCTTTTATTTCTATTATATTTCTTGTTGTGGTTCTCATAGGTATTTATTATGGCTTAGCTAAAATTGCTCCTTTTCTAAAAATTGGTGATAGGATTAGTATTAGTAATATTACAAGTTTAAGTTTCTCTATTCTATATGGAATTCAAGTACTCTTAATGCTTGGGGTAGTATGGTTCTTTGCGATTTATTTTAGGGGTTCTAGTTTTAAAGATCTAGGACTCACTTATTATAGTATTATTAAAACAATTTGGTATTCTATATTAGCATTATTACTTATTTTTCTTATTAATTTTATTTATGTATTTATAGTTACCAATGTTTTTAATATTTTTCCATCCGATAATAAAATAGAAGAACTTGTAGCAAGTAAAAGTGTGTCCACGACAATATTATTAATAGTAGTTTCAATAATTGCACCGTTTTGTGAAGAAATTTTTTTTAGAGGATTTCTATTTCAAGCATTTAAAAAGAGTTGGGGAACATTTTCTGGTTTATTCATATCTTCATTTTTATTTGCTGCTGCTCATCTTGAACTTTATAATTTTATCCCACTTATGGCTATAGGATGGATTTTAGCTTATATATTTCATAAAACAAAATCACTGATTCCTACAATATTTCTTCACGCGGTGTATAATCTTATAATGATTTTAGTTTTGTTTAGCCAAATTTAAAATGATAAATTTTGTTTGTTGTTTGTTATTTGTGGTTTATGAATAAAAATAAATAAGATAATTTTTGATGTAAACTTAATTTAAAATTTGATAAAATAATTTAAATTTTTTAGTTATTAAAGCTTTTACTGTAAATTTTTATTTTTAATTTTCTCTAAAGTAGCAAGTATTTTTATAACGTAAAAATATTTAATAGTTTTAGTGTTGATAATATATTAATTATAAATAACAATTATTTTTAGTTAAGATGGTGAGTAAGATAGTTAGCAAGGAAGACATAAAGCACATAGCTAAATTAGCTGAGTTTGAATTCAGTGATTCTGAAATAGAAAAAATTACTAGACAACTTGATAGGATAATTGAACATGTTGCAAAAATAGGTGAGGCTAACACAGAGGATGTTGATCCTACATTTCATGTTCTTGAAGTTTTTAATGTTTTTAGGGAGGATACTATAAAAAAGTCATTATCTATCGAAGAATCACTAAGTAATGCACCTGAAGAATCTGATGGTGGTTTTAAAGTCCCAAAAATTGATTGATGGTGATTTCAAGAATTTTTGAAAAAGTTTTTAAATTTTTTAAGTTTAGGGAGGATTTTTGGATTTAATTTTTAAAAGCGCACATGAGCTACACGACCTAATTAAATCAAAAGAAGTATCTGTTTTAGATATTGCTAACTCATTTATTAAAAGAATAAAAAGTGTGGATAATAAAATAAATGCCTATATAACTTTTGATGAAAATCAAGTTATAAATAATGCTAAACTTATTGATGAATATATAGCAAAGAACGGTGAAATAAAAAAGTTTACAGGTATTCCTATATCTATTAAAGATAACATATGCATAAAAGGGGTTAAAACTACTTGTGCATCAAAGATGCTTTCAAATTATATTTCAGTATATGATTCTACGGTAGTTAAAAAATTAAATTCCCATAGGTATCTTTTACTTGGAAAAGCAAACATGGATGAATTTGCAATGGGGTCCTCAAATGAAAACTCATCATTTGGAGTTGTTAAAAATCCTTGGAATTTAAAGAAAGTTCCAGGAGGATCTAGCGGAGGTCCTGCAGCTAGTGTTGCTGCTTTTGAAGCAGCTTGTTCTCTTGGTTCAGATACAGGGGGTTCAATAAGGCAGCCTGCATCACTTTGCGGAATTGTTGGTTTAAAGCCTACTTATGGTAGAGTTTCAAGATATGGTTTAACTGCATTTGCCTCATCTCTTGACCAAATTGGTCCACTCACAAAAGATGTTGAGGATTGTGCTAATTTACTCCAAGTTATTTCTGGTTATGATGAATTTGACTCTACTTCTATTAAATCAGAAGTGTTAGATTACAGATCATTTTTAAGAAGAGATATAAAAGGGATTAAAGTTGGGATTCCGAAAGAATTGATGGTTAAAGGGATGGATAACGAAGTTAAAGAATCTGTTTTAAAAGCTGTTAGTATCCTTGAAAAAAATGGGGCTTATATAGAAGAAACTTCACTCCCAAGCCTTGAATATGCTTTGAGTGTTTATTATATAGTAGCCGCATCTGAAGCGAGTTCAAATTTATCTAGATTCGATGGTGTTAGATATGGATTTAGAGATTTTGACTCGCAAACATTAAGAGAAATGTATAAGAAAACAAGAGCTCAGGGTTTTGGATCAGAAGTGAAGAGGAGGATTATGATTGGGACATTCTGTTTATCATCTGGCTATTATGATGCGTATTACGAAAAAGCTCAGAAGGTGAGGACTTTAATTATTAATGATTTTAAAAATGCTTTTTCAAAATATGATGTGCTTGCTTCCCCAACATCACCAACCCCAGCTTTTAATCTAGGAGAAAAAACTGATGATCCTCTTCTGATGCATCTATCAGATATTTGTACTAGTCCTGTTAATCTTGCTGGGATTCCGGCTATATCTATTCCCTGCGGTGTTTCAAGTGAAAATTTGCCGATTGGAATTCAGATAATGGCAGATGTTCTAAGAGAGGATAATTTGATAAAAACTGCAAGTGTTATAGAAAATGAAATTAATTGGCAGATAAATTTAGATTTATAAAGTTTAACTTGTACTGTAATTTAAGAGGTTAAGTTTAAATTAGAACTTAAAGAAATAAAATACCTCTTTATAGAAGATTATATGATATAAAAAAGATATAAAGTAAATGTTATGGCAAGCTTAACAAATTATAATAAGGATGATTTTGAAGCTGTTATTGGACTTGAAACGCATGTAGAGCTTTCAACAAAAACAAAGATGTTTTGTGGTTGCAAGCTATCTTTTGGTGAAAAGCCAAATAAATATACTTGTCCTGTTTGTCTTGGGTATCCTGGCTCTTTACCAGTGGTCAATAAAAGGGCAGTAGAATACACAATTAAAATTGCTTTAGCGCTTAATTGTAAAATTAATAGTTACACTGTTTTTCATAGGAAAAATTACTTTTATCCTGATATGCCAAAAAATTATCAGATTTCACAATATGATCTTCCTGTTGGTACTGAGGGTTACGTTGATGTAAATATGGGTAGTTATGTAAGGAGAGTCGGAATTATGAGAGTTCATATGGAAGAAGACACTGGCAAGTTAATTCATGGTGGTTTAACAGGTAGGATAAGCGAGGCTGAGTACAGTATAGTTGATTTTAATAGAGCTGGGACGCCTCTAATTGAAATAGTAACAAAACCTGACCTCAAAAATTCCGAAGAAGCAAAACAATATTTAATAACTTTAAGGAATATAATACTTTTCTTGGGTGTTAGCGACTGTAATATGGAGGAGGGCAGTTTGAGATGTGATGCAAATGTGTCTGTGAAATTAAACTCTTCTGACAAGTTGGGTACTAGAACTGAAGTTAAAAATTTAAATTCCTTTAAGTTTTTGCAAAAAGCACTTGAATATGAGATTTCAAGGCAAATCGATCTTATTATGTCTGATAAAAAAGTATTGCAACAAACAAGGCATTATGACAGCAGAACTCAGACAACTAAAGCATTAAGAACTAAAGAAGAAGCTCATGATTATAGATATTTCCCTGATCCTGACCTGGTGCCAATAAAAATTAAAGATGAATTAATAAAAAAAATTAAAAAAACAATTCCCGAACTTCCTATTGAGAAAGAAAGAAGATATAGGAAAATATATGGCCTCTCGGATTATGATAGCCAGTTTATGGCTAACGATTTTGAAATTTCTTATTATTTTGAGGAAGTAATGAGTTTCCATAATAATGCTAAGGCTGCATGTAATTGGATTATGGGTGATTTTAGTTCTTTTCTTAATAAGGATCAAATAACAATCAGACAAAGTAAGATTAAAGCTGAAGCTCTTGCTAACCTTATTAAGATGATTGACGAAGGTGAGATAAGTACAAAAATAGCTAAAACGGTTTTTGAAGAGATGTACGATACTGGGGAAGATCCTAAAACTATTGTTAATAAAAAAGGGCTTAAGCAAATTAATAATTTAGATGAACTTGAAAAAATTGTAGTAGAAATTATTGAGAAGAATCAAAATGTTGTAAGCCAGTTTAAGTCAGGTAAAACAAAGGCAGTTGGTTTTTTGGTAGGCCAAGTAATGGCTAAAACTCAAGGGAAAGCTAATCCTCAAATTGTAAATGAGCTTATTTTAAAAAAACTTTCATAAAATGCTATTTTTTGGTTTTAGGTTATTATTTGGTATATTTTTATTAAAAAGTTATTTGTATATTTGTATTATTGACAAGGTGAAATTATTTTAACTAGTTGTTAAATTGTTAATTTTTTATGAAAGTTTTTTGTTTTGTTAGTTATGAAACTTAATTTTATTAAATTTTATAATGGTCTTTAGGGATGGTATCCATGAATAATAACGATAAAAGTAATAATATAAAAACAATAGGTATTCTTACTGGAGGAGGAGATACTCCTGCAACAAATGCTGTGATTAGGGCGGCTTTTACAAAAGCAAAATTACATAATTATAAAGTGCTTGGAGTAAAAAATGGCTGGGATGGACTTATTAATGGGAATGTATCCGAAATTGAAAGAGGCCAAGTATCAGGTATTTTAAGTAGAGGTGGGACAATACTTGGTTCCGCAAGAGTTAACCCCTTCAAAATAGAGAACGGGGTGGAACTAGTAAAAGAAAATATAGAAAAATTTCAAATTGATGCAATTATTTGTATTGGTGGAGATGATGCAAATTTAGTAATGCATAGACTTGCTCAGTATGGAATGAAAGGGGTTGGTATACCACAAACTATTGATAATGATATTAATTTTAATGACTATTCAATAGGATTTGATAGTGCTGTTGAAATTGCAACAGATGCAATTGATAAGTTACACACTACAGCCTCATCTCATCACAGGATAATGATCTTAGAAGTAATGGGGAGAGAAGCAGGCTGGATAGCGCTTTATTCGGGGATAGCAGGGGGTGCGGATTTAATTTTGATACCCGAAGTTCCTTTTGATTATGACTATGTTGTTAATGTTATTGAAAGCAGAAGAGAAAGAGGGAAGGACTATAGCATAATAGTTGTTGCAGAAGGTGCAAAACCTGAGGTTAAAGATAAAAAAGTTGATGTAAAACTACCATTTGATACTATAAGTCGTGGTCAATATGGAGAGATAGGTTACATAATTGCTAAAGAAATTGAAAAAAGAACCGGATATGAAACAAGGGTAACTATACTTGGGCACTTACAAAGAGGCGGTAAGCCTACAGCTTTTGATAGAATACTTGCTACAAGGATGGGAATAAAATCCGTTGATCTTATAAATGAAGGAAAATTTGACTATATGGTTTGCTGGGAAGGTAACCAAATTAAAGCTGAACCTATGGAAAAGGTTTTAAGTTCATATAAGGAAATGGACCTAGAACTTTATGAAATTTCGAAAATCTTTAATTAATTTTTACTAATATCTCGCTAGGTATAATTTAAAGTGTAATTTTAAATAGTTAAGTTTTAGATTTTAATAAAAAATTAAGAGAAAGAAGGAAATTTATGATTGTTGCTATTGGGAATATAGGCAGCACTTCTCTGAAAAGTAAAATTATAGATATAAATGAAAAAAATGAGATTAATATTTTAGGAGAAGCTAATCTTGATAAAATAAAAACTGAAGGAGAGTCTAATTTTACCCATAAAATAGGAAACCAGGAAACTGTAAAAGAAGTAGTTAATGTTTATGGCTTTAAGGATGGCATTCAATTAATTCTTGATTGGTATATTAAAAGTGGGGTTATAAAGAATTATAAAGATATAGAGGCTATGGGTTTTAAAACAATACTTGGAGAAACTAATGGAGCAAATCTACTAACTCCAAAAATATTAGATGAGATGAGAAGATTTGCTTTTGTTGCACCTGTACATAATATGCCTTATCTTGAAGCTATTGATGAGTTTAAAAAAGTTTTAGGAGAAGACGTACCACTTGTTGGTGTTTTTGAGCCTTCTTTCCATTACTCAATTCCGGAATATAGAAGGATCATTGGATTTCCTTGGAAATGGCATGAAGAACTTAAAATAAAACAAAACGGTTTTCATGGTTCTTCCCATAGATATATGTCGGCACTTGTTTATAAACTTGAAAATACTGATCAGATTAGATTGCTCACAGTGCATCTCGGAGGGTCAAGTTCAATTTGCGCGCATAAAAATGGCAAATCGGTAGATGTAAGTATGAAGTTTTCGACAGACTCAGGTTTGCTTCAGGGTACCAGAATAGGTGATTGTGATGGCATAGGGCTTCTTTTTGCAATGAAGACACTTGGGTTAAGTATTGAGGAAGCTCAAAGAGAAATATCTAGTAACGCAGGATTAAAGGGAATTGCTGGAATTGGAACCGATGATTACAGAGAAATATATGCTGCAAGTGAAGTTGGAAATGAGAGATGCGAGTTAGCTATTTCTGCATTTATCGATGGTGTAAGAAAATATATAGGTGCTTTTGGGACCGTTCTTGGTGGAATCGATGTTATAGCATTTGGTGGTGGTATAGCTGAAAAAGGGTTAGATACCAGAAGAAGAATCCTTGAGAATTTAGATTATATGGGTATAAAGCTAGATATAGCTAAGAACGAAGATTTTAATGGTAGGCAAGCTTTAATTTCTGCTCCTGATTCAAAAACAAAAATTTATATTACTCCTACTAATGAAGAAATTGTTGTGGCTTACTTTGTAAAGAGAGTTGTGGAAGCTGGCAGGGATTTAACTCCTGAGGAAATGGTATTTAGGTTTTAATATAACTTATTTGCGTCATTTAAAAATCTAAATGAAAGCATAATTAATATAAGAAGGAATTAATATCATAATATTTTTAAATATTTTTTAATTCTAATATCTCTAGATAATAAGCATCTAAAATTCCATGATAAAGATAAATTATTTGGCTAGGACACAGTTACTTAAGAAAACCATTTGAAGGCGAAGCGGGCATGGTTCCTCTTTCAAGAGGAGAGCGAAGCCTGAAACTGAGCAAGCTTTCCGCGCCGGAGAAAAGCTTGCGTGTTTTCTTAAGTAACTATATCCTAGCACTTAAAGTTTTGTTTTTATTGCTATCACGGGATTTTAGATGCTTCCCTCTAGATATTGTTTTAGTCTTTTAATAGTTATTTCTTTTCCAAGTATTTCTATTGTTTCAAAAATAGGGGGGCTGATTGGTGCTCCCCATATAGGAATCCTAACGATTTCTGCTACTTTTCTAAAATCTAAATTATAATTTTCTGAAATTTTTCTTAATTTTTTCTCAATATTTTCAGCTAGAAAATCCTCATTTTTTATTAAATTCAAGCTTTTGATTATATCATTTAGAATTTCAGTGGTATTTATTTCTTGATTTTTGTTTTTAAAATAATCTTTTATTTCATCAGAATATTCTACCTCAAAAAAAAATGGGGAAATCATTTTCTCAAACTCATTAAGTGTTTTAGCTCTCTTTTTTGTTATTGGAATAATTTTTTTAAGTTTATTTAGAACTAATTCTTTAAAAATAAGATTGGCATCGGGGTCAATTTTATCCTTACTTACATTACTTTTACTATCTGTATTTTTTTTGTTACTTAATTCTTTGCTAAAATATAAATTATAAATAATTTCTTCTTTTTTACTTTCACCTAAACTGTTGAAGAATCTTTCATAAATAATGTTAACTAATTTTTCATTATCGCTTTTTCTAATATAAACTCCATTTATATATAAGAGTTTTTCATAATCAAATTTTGCAGGTTTTTTGTTAATAGATGTTAAATCAAATTTGTTAATTAATTCTTGTATAGAAAAAATTGTTGTTTTTTCATCATAAGCCCAACCTAGAAGAGCGATATAATTTAGAACCGCTTCTGGTAAGAACCCTTCTTCTCTATAAGATTCAATGGATATAGAACCATGTCTTTTGCTGAGCTTTTGGCCATCTTGAGAAAGTATCATAGGCAAATGTGTGAAATTAGGATATGGCAAATTTAATGCATCATAAACTAGTAGCTGTTTTGGTGTATTTGAAAGGTGATCTTCCCCTCTAATTATATGTGTTATCTTCATCATATAATCATCAATTGCAGCAGCAAAATTATAAGTAGGAAGACCATTTGACCTAATTATTACAAAATCATCAAGATTATTACTATTAATATTAATATCTCCATAAACATTATCATAAAAGTGGATATTTTTGTTTTCTGGTATGAGTAATCTTATAGAAAAACTCTCTTTATTATTGATTTTCTCTTCAATTTCATTATTGCTTAGGAATAAACATGTTTTATCATATTTAAAAAATTTTTTATCTTTTGATGCTATTTTTCTTTTTTTGTTTAATTCTTCTGCAGTGCAGAAGCATCTATAAGCTCTTCCCTCTTTCAAGAGTTTTTGCACAAAATTATTATAAATTTTAGTCCTTTCAGATTGTCTATAAGGTCCATAGTTACCACCAACATATGGCCCTTCATCCCACATCAGGTTAAGCCATTTTAATGAGTTTATGATAGTTTCAATCATGTGTTCTTGGTGTCTTTGGATATCTGTGTCTTCAATTCTTAGGATGAAAACACCTCCTGTTTTTCTTGCATATAGCCAGTTAAAAAATGCCGTTCTTGCACTTCCAATATGCAAAAAGCCTGTAGGACTTGGGGCAAATCTAACCCTTATTTCGGTATTTTTAATATTTTCACTTTGCGAAAGCATATTTTTATTTTCTTTTGAATTATGGATTTACCCATATTTTAATTAACCGATTTTTTTCAACTCTCTGGTCCCAAAGTGGGTCTTGCCTATGTGTGTAACCTGAAGGAACTCCATCATAAACTTCAGGAATAAATTGAATATTTGTATAGCCCAAGTCTCTTAGTATTTGATTTGTTTGCTCTACAGGCATTAAACATACAAAGGGTAATATAGGCATGTCAGCATCTGTAATTGGAACTTGTTCTCTAGGCTCGCTCCCATATTTATATTGGGCAATTGTAATTTGATCTAATGGTGTAAATCTGTTTGGAACCATAACTTGTCCTGTTTCGGGAACAGTAGTTACCTGAAGGTTTATTATATCATCGGAAGGCTTTTGAAATTTTTCGCTAGGTAAATCTTGAGTTGCATTTTCCATAAATTTTTTAAACATCATTGCAGGATGTGAGCCACCTTGAACCCTTATCTCATGTACTGCTCCCATTCTTTTATTCTCCTCTGGATATCCCATCCAGAAACATGCAGCTAAGTTTGTCGTAAAACCTGTAAACCAGGCATTTTCAGCTTCTTGTGTGGTACCAGTTTTTCCTGCGACTGGTCTATCTTCAAGTCTCGCTCTTGTTCCTGTCCCTCTTTGTACTACTTGCTGCATTATCTCAATAGCCCTATAAGCATTTATTTGTGAAATAACTTGATTTCTTGGAGGTTGGCTATATTCTTCAAGGATATTTCCATCTTTATCAACAACTTTTAATATGACAACTGGTTTATTTTTAGCTCCATAATTAGCTATGGTGCTAAAGGCTGTGCAAACCTCAAGAGGAGAAACTCCTGTGGTTAACCCACCAAGGCCAATTGCAGGGTAACCTTCAAGAGGCGTTTCAATCCCCATAGCATTTGCAATCCTCGAGACAGCATCTCCCCCAACACGCATAATGAGCTGGGCATACACCACATTTACTGATCTTACAGTTGCTTCAATTATATTCATCTCTGGTGTGTCAGGATAACCCTCGCCCATGTAGTTAGAAACTTCCCAAGGTTTGCTGTTAGGTATTTCAAAAGTAATAGGTCCATTTGGGTTAAAAGTCATATATGGGCTTATTCCTTGTTCAAGAGCGGCTATTAAAGCAAAAACTTTAAATGTCGAACCTGGCTGTCTCTTGCTTTGGGTAGCAAGATTAAATTTCATTATATTAAAATCTTTACCCCCAACCATAGCCTTTATAAAGCCATTTTGAGGATCCATAGCCACCATAGCGCCCGTTGGGTCCTCAGGATCTGGTAGAATCTCGTTAATAGCTTCTTCTGCATAAACTTGCATTTTAGGATCAAGTGTAGTGTAAATTTCAAATCCACCCTTAAAAACTTTATTAACTCCATATTTTTCAATTAACTCTTGTTTTACATATTCTGTAAAATAAGGTGCAAAATCAGTACTTTCTTCTGTAGCCCTCTCGAGAATAATTGGTTGTTTTACTGCGTTTACATATTCTTCTTTTGTGATATATCTAAGCTCATACATTTTAGCTAAAACATTATTTCTTCTCTTAAGAGCACCTTCTTTGTTTGTGAAAGGTGATAAAACTGAAGGCGCTTGTGGCAAACCTGCAAGCAATGCACATTCTTGTAGGTTTAATTTGCTAAGATCTTTATTGAAATAAGTTTTAGCTGCTGCTTTTACCCCATAAGCTCCTTCTCCAAAAAAAACAGTATTAAGATACATCTCAAGAATTTCATTTTTTGTATAAATTTGCTCAAGTTGGTAAGCTAGGGCAGCTTCCTTTACTTTTCTTTCTATGGTTATTTGTGTTTTCTCTTCTGGGATATAAACATTTCTAATATACTGCATGGTTAAAGTGCTAAAACCCTGGACAATTTCACCGGTCTGTATATTTATTAATAGTGATCTTAAAAAAGCTTCAAAGTCGACCCCCTTATGTTCATAGAACCTTTCATCTTCTATTGAAATTACTGCGTTAATTAAATTTTTTGGAATTTGATTGAGTGTGACGAGTTCCCTATTTTCTGCACCATGAAGGGTGCCTATTAATGTTCCATCAAAAGCATAGATTTTTGAAGTTAGAGCATTTTCAACTGGAGAAAAGTCTTTTATATCAGGAAGGTCTTTAAAAAAATCAGTTACAAAAATGCTACTCAGATACAATAAAGAAGCTCCTATTGCGATGTTAATAGTTACAAAAACTAATATTATTGCAATTACTGCAGCAATAATTTTTGGTGCATTTCTTCTTTTATGTTTTTTTCTAATATTTGACATTAAGCTTTGTTTACCTTTTATTAATTTAAACTATTTTTTTCCTATTTCCAATTTTTATTTTCTTAATATTAAGTCAAGATAAATCAAGAACAAAATTATTTTAAAATTGATATTAGTATAGTCAAGAACTTATTTTATTTAATAGTCCTGTCTAACGGTTTCTTATAATTTTAATTTTAAATAATTTTTAAAGCAAACCCAAATGTTACCACTAATGCTCTTATTTATAAATTATTAAATCAGCAATAATTGATGATAAAATATCATTTTTAAATTATGTTATAAGTATCTAAAATTCCATGATAAAGATAAACCATTTGGCTAGGATACAGTTACTTAAGAAAACACGCAAGCTTTCCCCCGGCGAGGAAAGCTTGCTCAAGTTTCAGGCTCGCTCTCCTATTAAAAGAGGAACCATGCCTGCTTCGCCTTCAAATGGTTTTCTTTAAGTAACTGTATCCTAGCCCTTAAAGTTTTGTTTTTATTGCTATTGTGGAATTTTAGATGTTTACTTTATGTTTTATTATATTGCATAAATGCAATATTTTTCATATTATACAAAACAAGCGGGATGTAATTTTATTAGTGTAATAAACTTAATAAAAAAATCCTTCTTTAAAAAATATTTTCATATTTTCATAATTGCAATAAAATAAAGACTTAAAATCTTATTTAAATGAAATAAGTTTATTAAATAGGTTTTTAAAATTGTTATTATATAGTTTAAAGGTGGCTTTTTATGACAAAATTAAGTAATGAAGAGCTGAAAGAGCTTGTAAGAAGATCGTATAATTGTCGCATAAATATCCTTAAAATGATGAGATTTGGGGAAGCTCATATTGGCGGTGCTTTTTCAAGTCTTGACATCATTACTTTATTGTATAATAAAATTTTAAGACATAACCCAAAAGATCCAAAATGGGCTGACAGAGATAGGTTTATTCTTTCGGCTGGCCACAAATGCATGGCTCTTTATGCCGTGCTTGCAGATCAAGGATATTTTGAAGAGGAAATACTTTGGACTTATAATACTTTTAATACAAAAGTTCCAATGCATCCTGATGAAAAAGCCTTGCCTGGGATTGAATTTCCAACTGGTTCTTTAGGCCATGGGCTACCTGTAGGGCAAGGGATGGCACACATAGCAAGGCTTGATAAAAAAGATTACAGAGTATTTGTTATGCTTGGTGATGGAGAAAGTGCTGAGGGAAGTGTTTGGGAAGCTATTATGTCAGCAGCTCATCATAAACTTGATAACCTAATTGTTATTGTAGATAGAAATGGCCTTCAAGTAAACGGAAAAACTTCTGAGATAATGAATACAGATCCTCTTGAAGAAAAATACAAATCTTTTGGCTGGGAAGTAACAACGATAAACGGGCATAACTTTGATGAAATCTATGATGCCCTATCATTGGTGCCTTTTAAAAAGGGAAAACCATCAGCAATAATTGCAAATACTATTAAATGTAAGGGACTACCGTTTGCAGAGGCTAAATTTGAGTTTCATCATTGGCATTTTAGTGAAGATGAAATTGATAATGCAATAAAAAATGTGGAGAACTGTTGCAGAGAGGAGTTGTGTAAAATTGGCTGACACTAGTAATAAGTTAGAGAATGTGTTTGATGATCCAAGAAAAATACTTGCTAACTCTTTATTAGAGCTTGGAAATAAAAATGAGAATGTGGTATATATTTCGGTTGATTCATCTTTAGGAGCAGCCGGGGCTCCTTTTAAAAAGGCTTTTCCAGAGAGACATTTTGAATTTGGAATTGCTGAGCAAAATGCTATGGGAGAGGCAGCGGGAATGGCTATTTCAGGTAAAGTTCCTTTTATTGCTGCTTACGTTCCATTTATAACATATAGATGTTTTGAACAAATTAGGGATGATGTTTGTAAGACAAACTTAAATGTCAATATAATTGGTAATAATAGTGGATTTTCAGTAAGCTCGTTAGGACCTACCCATGTTGTTTTAGAAGAAGTAGCTGTACTTAGAAGTCTTCCAAATATGAATATTATATGCCCAGCTGATGGGATTGAATATTCTCAAGTGCTTGAATTAGCTTCAAATATTAAAGCTCCAGTTTATATTAGAGTTTCAAGAATTAAATCAAAAAGAGTATTTAAAGATGATCATAAGTTGGTTTTTGGGAAAGCTGATGTTGTTAAAGATGGCAGTGATGTTACTATTATAGCTTCAGGCACAATGGTTTCATACTCATTAGAAGCTGCATATTTATTAGAGAAAAATGGTATTAATGCTGAAGTTATAAGCATGAGTACAATAAAACCTATTGATAAAGATATGATTTTAAAGGTTGCTTCTAAAACAGGTAAGATAGTTACTATTGAGGAGCATTCAATAATTAATGGATTAGGTGCAGCAGTAGCTGAGGTCATTGTTAGAAATAATCCTGTGCCAATTAAATTTATAGGAACTCAAGATGAATTTGCCCCAGTTGGCACTTACGAAGAATGTATAGATTATTATGGGCTTACGGCAGAAAAGATAAGACATCAAGTTAACAATTTTTTAAAAAAATTTTAAGTTTAATTTTAAAAAAGGCGACAAAGGGGGATTCATGAAAATTGCTGTAGGTTGTGATCATCAACAAGAAGTAATTGAGTTAAAAAATGTTCTAATAAATGTGCTAAAAGAGAGAAATATTGAATATAAAGATTTTGGGGTTTTTTCGACTGAGCCTATAGATTATCCAGATATTGCTAAGATAGTTGTTAGGGAGGTTCAAAACAAGAATTTTGATAGAGGAATTCTTGTTTGTGGAACAGGGATCGGCATGGCAATATGTGCTAATAAATTTGATGGGATAAGAGCTGCAGTTTGTCATGACTTATATTCAACACAAAGGTCAATACTTTCAAACAATTGTCAAATTCTTACAATGGGAGCTTTGGTGATAGGGAAAATGCAAGCCCAGGAATTATTAAAAGTTTGGCTTGATTTAGAATTTAAGGGTGGTCCATCTGCAAGAAAAGTTGCTAAAATAATGGACCTTGAAAAAATTTAAGGTTAATTTTAAAAAAATGGCATACGATTTTAAATTAATGGTCAAGGTTGCAACTCTTTATTATAAGGATAACCTTACTCAAGAGGAAATATCAAAAAAACTTAAGATATCTAAATATCAGGTAAATAGGATATTGAAAAGAGCAGTAGACAATGGGGTGGTTCGGATTACTATAAATGACTCAATGTCTAATATTAGTGAGCTTGAAGAAAAACTTGAGAAGACTTTTCACTTAAAGAGAGCCATTGTTGTTGATAATTTAGGTCTTTCAGATAAAGAATTAAAAGTTAAAATGGGTCAAGCTACTGCAAATTACCTTTCAGAAATTATAAAAAATAAAGATGTTATTGGTATTGCTTGGGGAACAACTGTAAATGAAGTTGTAAATCATTTGCCAAATAAAATAAATAAAAATGTAGAAGTTGTACAAGTTACAGGTGGCATTCATCAATTAGCGTTAAACTTAAATTGTCAGGATATAGCTAGAAGACTAGCGGATAAATTTAACAAAGAACCACATCTTATTTATGCACCTGCAATTGTT
>Ga0255347_1000602_pt1 | contig 64045 bp, 44 predicted proteins | sample wastewater_treat_2_FD_192479 | JGI IMG/M metagenome (GOLD analysis project Ga0255347, IMG submission 192479) | Wastewater microbial communities from Lulu Island WWTP, Vancouver, Canada - plant24 | ecosystem: Engineered > WWTP > Wastewater > Unclassified | place: Canada: Vancouver, British...
CTTACACCGTGGCGATTGTTGCCCTGGACGAGGGGCCGATGGTGACGGCGCAACTGACCGACCTCGGCGAGGAACCGGTGCGGATTGGCATGCCTGTGGAAATGGTCACGCGCAAGCTCCGCGAAGATGGCGAGAAAAAGGGGATTTTGGTGTACGGCTATAAGTTCCGACCGGCGGTAAGAGCGTAAACGATTTGTGAATGCATCAGCGCCTTCCAGAGATGGAGGGCGCTTTATTATTTTGGTGTTACATTTTTTCGAATATTGCTAAACCTGAACAAAGGCAATGAGTCAGAACAATCCAAAAAATTTCCACAGCTATATAAGGAAAACAAAATGACTCGCCCAAATGAGTCTACCTTTGCAGACGAAATGGCAGAAAAAGGGCTGTATGCAATCTTGGGGCTGGTGCAAGTATTGATCAACAACGCCATTTGGCAAACAAACTTGTGCTGGCAGGTCAATGAGTTGTTAGAGAACGATGGGTATTTTTTCAGGATCATATTTGCAGAAAAAAGGTTGCGTAATCAAGCTTGGTCAAAGATGCTTCGATAGGGATTTTCCAAAGGTTATACATATACATCCCACCTTATCTAACTCCAGGTTATTAGCATTTTGCTTTTCCTTCTCATGGTATAGCTAATTAAATCCCATGATCAGTTTTTTGCTTGACTTACCTATTACGAAGATTTAATCCTGTGGCGAGACTATACATCCTCTTAGCATCTCTTTTAATGTAAAATCCCCTTCTCAATGGCCAATTTTACCAACTGGGTACGGTCGGTCGCTTTGAACTTGTCGAGAAGTGATGAAATATAATTACGGACAGTGCCAGATCCTAACTCTAGCTTTTCGGATATTTCTCTGTTGGTACAGCCCTTATGAACCATTTGTAGAATTTCAAGTTCCCGATCTGTAATTCCAAATCGTCCAATTACGAATTTATTGATTTCTTCCTGGGTAAGATCCAATCTGGTCGATGTCCCAGTCCCATCGGGAATTGGTTCAAGAAATGTAATCAATACCCTAAATGAATCCTTCGGCAACAGTTTGGATTGTGATTCGATTTTTCCGTTCCGGTATAACCCTTCTACGGTCAAGAATTGTTCTTTCATGTTTTATCTCCTTTGGTGCAAGATCAACAATTAATTACCCCACCATCCTCCACTCGACTTCCTTCCCGTTGTGGATCTCTTGCTCGTGGTTGGCACGGTTATAACCCAATACCATTTTTCCACATTCTCTACTTAATTTAGTTACGATAACTTAAATGCGGGGTAATTTCGCCGAGTGTGCCTAGTTTGGTTCTAGCAAATCCTCTTCCAACTCTAGAATCCCGAAGGCGTCTGCGCCCTGAGAAGAGCCAGTGAAGATGTACGGAACAATGCCGGTTTGCTGTTTGTAGGTGGACACCACTTGCTCAAACGCTTGCTGCGCGGCCGCGCTATCTCTACCCAGCACAGCCACTGTACCTCCGGCACCCCCGCCGGTAATCTTGGCGCCAAAGAGGTCCTCCCCAGCATGTGCGCGCACCAGTTCCACGATCAGGTCCGTCTCTGCGGAACCCAGGCCGCAATCACTATAACCCGTGTGCGCACCATACATCAGCTCACCTAACGCCTGCAAGGTGCTGTTGGCTAGCGGGGGGGTAGCAAGACGAATCAACTCGTAAAAGGTCTGCACGCGGTAATTCTCTTCAACGGCGTAACGCGCACAGTTACGTACAAGGTAGTTCACTTCTAGGCGCACCGGCGTGTAAGGGTCAAAGTGTACCGGGTGGGACTTAAGGAACTCAGCACCGCTTAGCGTTTTAGGTAGTGCGTCTTCATAATCGCGGCGGAATAAGCTGGGGGAAATGCGCGCCATATAACCGCCCCAACGAGGGTCGGTGTAGCGTGATAGAATGCCGGTGTCGTCGCGAGTGACAGGCAGTCCTTCCATTTTACAGATCAGTTGATAGCCCATAAAGGTGGCTGCGCGGGCTGACTCATACTCAATACCGGCTACAGAATGGCGCACGCCTGAATCCAGCCCCCAGATACGCATCCCATTTGGTAGTTTTACCAGTGGGTGCGGGATACATGGTTGGCAGGTCATGGGCGTGAAGGAATCCACGTTGCCCATGATGACAGCGAATTGGTCCATTATGCCGCTGGCTGATTGCGCAATAGCGTTCTCTACCCACTGCGTTTGAGTAGCCAGCTCAATGCCGTCAATGTGGATGCCGTAGGCAGCGGCGCAAGCCTTCATGCCGGCGACTTCCAGTGCAGCTGAAGAGCTAACACCCTTGCCCAGCGGTATGGAGGAATCCAGCAGCATATTCAATCCACTGACAACAGTCTGAGGGTGCTTCATCTTGAGGTAATACAGGTTGCCCACCAGTGTGGCAATCCAGTTCTGTTGGGGATCTGCATTGATCCATTCCCGAAGGTCTTCAATGTTGCGCGGTGCACCGCCGTGGAAGAGGTCTTCCAGGGTGAACTCCACGCGTTCATTCCAGCCCATGCTGCGCACTGAGGGGTTGACCAGAACAAAGCGATTGTCATCGCGTGGCTGCGCGGCAAAGAAGGTAGCCTCGCGGATGGTTGTCTCAAATACCAGGCCGCCGGTGTAATCGTCGTTGCCGCCCAGCAGGTCTAGGCGGCCAGGGGCGCGGCTGATGAAGACTTTGACGGCTGGGTTGAAAAGACCGCCGCTGTGCCGCCGGCACAGCTCCACGAACTGCTCAATGCCTGGGGCGAGTTGGGGGTTAATTGCCGGGGAAGCGTTCACGCTGGGCTCCTGTAAGAGGAAGTTATGAAATCTATTCTAACAGGTCCTAAAACAATAGTCAATTGATACAAATCGAAACATAAACGGTTGCAAAACAAAACAAAAACGTGTATACTAAGTTCATCAAATCCTGGAAAAGACGGATGAACCGATCAATCAAATCACGACAACGTATTACATCCTGGTTCGGACTACTTCCTTTTCTCCTCTTTTGTCTGGCGTTTGAAATTGTCCCTATTTTATTACTGCTCAGGGACAGTCTCTTTATGAGGACTGGAGAATTCACCTTTAACAACTATCAGGGGGCGGTGGCACCACTTTACCTGCGTTCGTTCTGGAACAGCATCAAGCTTTCTGGAATCACGGCGTTTCTTGGCACAATCATCGGCCTGGTAGTAGGCTACGTTATCTACCGCTGGCCTTCGGCACGGATGAGAGAACTGCTGATCGCACTTTCAGACGTGACCACTAACTTTGCCGGCGCCCCTTTAGCCTTTGCTTTCATCATCATCCTAGGTTCAAATGGGCTGGTGACGCAATTCTTCCTGCAGTACCTCAACATTAAACTCTACCCTAATTTCAGTGTTTATTCGATTTCTGGATTAATCCTAGCGTACCTGTACTTTCAACTACCACTGATGGTACTGCTTATTATTCCAGCATTCGGCGGACTAAAAAAAGAGTGGCGTGAATCTGCCACTAACCTGGGCGCCAATACCTGGCGATTTTGGTGGAATATTGGCTTGCCCATTCTCACACCATCGCTCATCGCGGGGTTTGTATTGCTGTTTGCCAATGCCTTTGGCGCTTATGCTACCGCCTACACCCTTACGGGTTCCAAGCTCTCGCTGGTAACGTTGCAGATTGGCTTTACCATCACCGGCGAGGTACTGCACGAACCGGGTATTGGACAAGCGATGGCGATCCTTTCGCTGGTGATCATGGGTGTTTGTATTGCCATCTACCAGGTCGCCACAGGCCGAGTAAGGAAATGGATCCGGAGGTAAGCCATGAGCACTGAAAAGAAAGCCAGACCGTCTGCCGTGCAGGTGCTTATTTTGGTGCTCTTTATTAGTTACATGCTGATACCGATTATTGCCACTTACGTTTTTTCAGTGGCTACGCGGTGGGATCGTACCATCTTACCGGAGGGTTACTCGCTAAAAGGGTATCAGATTGCAGCACAGAATCCTTACTTCTTCAAGACCCTGCAGAACTCGCTGGTGCTCTCACTAGCCTCAGTGGTGGTCTCGTTGCTGGTTGTGGTACCCACGGTGTACTGGGTGCATGCACGCGTCTATGCTGCCAAGCCGCTACTAGACCTGTTGATGATCTTGCCATTTGGTATCCCCGGCGTGGTGCTGGCATTGGCGCTGGTGCAGGTGTTCAATTTTCAACCCATTGCGCGCTCACCCTTCCTGTTGATTGCGGCCACTGTGGTATTCACCATGCCGTTCATGTACCGCTCGGTTTCCAACAACCTTGCAGCTATTGACATTACCACTCTCACCGAGGCGGCCCAGAGCCTGGGTGCCAATACATTCAACGTGTTGTTGCGGGTGATCATTCCAAATATCTTTACGGGCATTCTCAGTGGCAGCCTGCTGGTTTTTGCCACTGTGTTTGCTGAGTTCACCCTAGCCCGGCTGATCGTGGGCGCTGGGTTCAAGACCTTCCCTATGCTGCTGGTGGAATACACCCGCATAGACGGTACCATTGCAGCCGGTCTCTCAGTAATTTCCTTTACTATCGCCTGGATCGTTTCGTTACTGATCCTGTGGGTAAGCAGTAAGAGCTTAGACAAATCGCATGAACATCTCAGCGCTAGATAAGGACGGAAGCAATGGCATACCTTGAACTTACCAACGTGTCAAAAAATTTTGGCAGCGTCGTTGCGGTCAAGGATTTTAACCTGGCGATTGAAAAGGGGCAGTTGGTATCTTTCCTCGGACCGTCTGGCTGCGGCAAGACCACCACACTGCGCATGATCGCCGGATTTGAGATCCCCGATGCCGGTACGATCATGCTCGACAACCAGGATATTTCCAACGTGGCTCCGAACCAACGCGGCATTGGCATGGTCTTCCAGTCCTATGCCCTCTTCCCCAACATGACGATCCTGGATAATGTAAAGTTCGGTTTGAAGATGCAGCGGAAACCCAAGCAGGAAGCGCATCAGATGGCCGAGAAGGTGCTGGAACTGGTGCGCCTGAAGAACACGGCCAAACGCTACCCTCATCAGCTATCTGGCGGACAGCAGCAGCGCGTTGCTTTGGCGCGAGCGCTGGCGATTCAACCGCGCGTGCTCTTGCTAGATGAGCCGCTTTCAGCGTTGGACGCCGAAGTACGTGTAGCGCTGCGTGGCGAGATTCGCCGTATTCAGTCTGACCTGGGTATTACTACCGTGTATGTAACTCACGACCAGGAAGAAGCCCTTTCGATTTCCGACCTGGTGGTGGTGATGAATAACGGGATCATCGATCAGGTGGGCACGCCGCAGCAAATTTATCGCAAACCTGATACGCGCTTCGTAGCTACATTTATCGGCACAGCCAATGAGTTCGCCGGTGAAATATCTGATGCGAAGCATGTGCGCTGCGGCAATTTGGAGATCGTCACGCCCAACGCCTCTGGCTTCAACGCCGGTGAAAAAGTGGTAGTGCTGGTGCGCCCTGAGAATGTGGAAGTGTTTGCACAGAAGCCTGAATCCAAAACCAGCAATGTCATTGAAGGTGTGGTAGATACCATCACCTTCCACGGCGCCATCACCCGCCTGGGCATCAGCATCGGTGAACGTGTGATCAACGCTGATGTGAACGTGGCTGGTCGTGAGATGCTCGCTTATCATCAGAAGGTCTGGGTAGAACTTCGCCCTGAATACTGCCAGGTGATGGCCGAGGACTGAGCCTTTTATGTATTACATCAATGAACACGAAGTCATCCTGAACCAACAGGAACAGCTGGAACCCTGGACAAGCCATGACCGCGTGGTGTACCTGGCAATGAACTTCATTAAGCACTGCCCGGTGGACCCTAAAACCGGCTTGCCATGGTACCTGCTGTATTCGTGCTTTTGGACAGACCCGCTGCGCCCAACTATCTGGCCGGACAACCCCGCCGGTAAGTTTGCCTGGGCAGTGACCACGCTGCTGCGCTATTACCCCTATTCCGGCGACGGGGAACACATATCCATTGTGCGCAGCATGCTCGACCGCCTTCTGGAGTATTTTACTCCGGCACATTATGCCTGGGATAATGTGCCGTATGCCTCAGCACACCCCGGCACAGGCGTGTATTTTGGCGCACGCGCCGACGGCGAGTACGCTACCGAACCGGACAAAGTAGCCCAGGCTGGTGCTGCCCTGGTGGATTTTTATCGCCTCAGTGGTGAAGAGCGCTATCTGCACGCTGCTGAAGCCTGCGCTCAAACACTACTGTCACACCTGGTTCCCGGTGACGCAGAACACTCGCCGGTTCCTTTCCGCGTGGATGTACGCGACGGAAGCGTCATAGAAGCCTATACCGCTGATATGGTGCAACTGCTGAGGTTTTTTGGTAGCCTGTCTGCATTGGGTAAAAGCGGTTATGAAAAGGCGCACCAGAACGTGCTGGATTGGATCATTCAATACCCGTTACGCAACAACTGCTGGAAAGGCTACTTTGAAGACATCCGCCTGGACCCTGAGAACGGGAACCGCGACCAGTTAACCGCTCTGGAAACCGCGCGTTACTTTCTTGAGCACCCTCAGTATGACCCGTCGCCCACGCAGACCGTACCCGGCCTGATCACCTGGGTGCAGGAACAACTTGGTGCGGAGCCTTTCTTTGGCGCTGTGGCAGTTCACGAACAAAAATACTGCTATCACGTAATGGGCAGTCACACCGCTCGTTTTGCCGCACTGTCCGCCCTTTGGGGAGAAAAGTCTGGCGACCAGCGCTACACCGAAATTGCACACCGTTCTCTCAATTGGGCCGCCTATATGGCCGACGAGAATGGCTGGGTGCGCGTGGGGACTGACCGCCCAGATTACTACAACCAGTGCTGGTTTACCGACGGTTATTTTGATTATGTCCCCCATTTTATCGATGTGATGTCCTGCCTGCCAGAATTAGCCCCTGAAGACAGTGATCATCTGTTGCGCGCTTCAGGTGTGATCAAGGATATCAACTACCGCCCGTACCACATTAGCTATACTACGTTTGAAGAGAACGGTAGCGAGCGGCTCAAGCTCACTTTTGAACCGGTGGCCGTGCTCTCAGGCGATGAAGAATTACCTTATCAATCACTTCCCGGCGCCCGACAGGGATGGGCGTTCGATAAAACCACGAAGCTTTTGCACGTCAATCATCCGCATGCCCGTGTAAGTATCTTGGGCAAGAGAAGGTGAAAGTAACTTCTTTACACCGCGAGATTGGCAAAAGAGGAAGGAGGTGGAGAGAATAAGTACAGGTTCGAGAACCAAGAGCCGCGCATTATGGCTCCGTCCAATTCTTCATATCTTTTCAAGGAGGAACTATGTCTCGCAAGTTGTTCATGATCTTAAGCGCAGTATTAATGCTCAGTCTCGTGCTGGCGGCATGTGCCAAACCCACTGCGGCACCCACGGCTGTTCCCACTGAAGCCCCTGTCGTTACCGAAGCCCCCGTTGTTACCGAAGCACCCGTAGTTGACCCGCTGGTGCAGTTGGAAGCCGACGCCAAGGCCGAAGGTATCATCATTTCTTACGGCTTGCCCGATGACTGGGTGAACTACGGTGGTATGTGGCAGCTTTACACCGAGAAGTACGGTATTACGCACGCCGATACTGATATGTCAAGCGGTGAGATTTTGGCTGCCCTGCGTGCCGAAGCCTCTGCCCCCGTCGCAGACATCACCGACCTTGGCCTTAACTTTGCCAAAGTGGTCAACGACGAGAACCTCTCCCAGCCTTACAAGAACTCCCATTGGGATGAGATTCCCGATTACGCCAAAGACCCGGATGGCCGCTGGGCTGCTGCCTACTGGGGCGCCATCTCCTTCACTGTCAATGCTGATCTTGTTCCCAATATCCCCCAGACCTGGCAGGACCTGCTCAAACCTGAGTATCAAGACACCATTTGCATGAGGGACCCGCGTGAATCTGCTACCGCCAATATGGTGGTACTGGCTGCCGCGTTTGGTAATGGCGGAGATGAGGTTAACCCACAGCCGGGCATTGACTACTTTAAACAACTGATCGATGCAGGCCAGTTGCGCGCTGTTTCTCCCAGCACTTCTAATATCGAAAAGGGCGAATGCCCTATCTCGCTCTTCTGGGACTTTGATAGCCTGAGCAAGAAGGAATCACTGGGTATGAATCTCGTCACCGTGATCCCTTCAGATGGGACTGTGGCTGGCCTTTACATTCAATTCATCACGGCTGGCGCCCCGCACCCGAATGCTGGCAAGTTACTGCTCGAACTGGAATATTCTGATGACGGTCAGTTAGCTTACGCCCAGGGCTATGTCCATCCGATTCGTGAGAGCGTTGTGCTTCCCGCTGATTTATTGGCTAAGTTCCCGCCTGCCGATGCCTACAAGGCAGTGTCTTTCCCCAAGGATTTTAATGCGCTCGCCGATGCCGCCACCAAGATCTCCGATGGCTGGAATCTGATCGCAAAATAATCTCCTTCGAATTCTGGAGGGCAGGCTACTGCCCTCCAATCCGCAATCATTTTTTATTGCTTTTTAAGGAGAACAGAAATGTCAAGTACAGGTGAACAAATCAGATTAGCCAGGCTTTTCGATGGGAGTGAGAATGTAGTTATTGTGGCTGTAGACCATGGTTTGTATTTCGGACCGCTCCCCGGTATGATCAATCTGCCATCCGTTATAAATGGAATCAAGGGTGCCGACGGCATTTTAATGGGCCCTGGCATGCCTGCACACTGCCAACAGGTTTTCAGCGAGCGCACCTCTCCGCGTCTCATCATCCGCCTTAACTGGGCGCCTAACTATGCTGCACAGTGGAAGTACCGTCACTCGCACAGTGTTTTCATGACCTCGGTGGAAGGCGCGGTGCAGGAAGGCGCCGATATGGTCATTGGCAGCCTCACTCTCAAGAACCCTGATGAGGTTGAAGATGCGCAGAACGTGGAAGTGTTTGCCGAGTGCATAGCTCAGAAGAAGGCGTTGGGTATTCCAATGATCGGCGAAGTCTACCCCACTGGGGGCGACGACACCAAACCGGAAGATCTGCAGGATCACATCTATATTGGTTGCCGCATGGCTGCTGAACTGGGCGCAGATATGGTCAAGACCTTCTATACAGGACCAAAATTCGAAGAGATCATCAAAGCCACCCCTGTGCCCGTGCTTGCGCTGGGCGCTAAAAAGACACCGAAGGAGATCGATGCGCTACGCCTGGCTGCTGATGCGGTACGATCCGGCGCGCGCGGCATCGTCTTTGGCCGCAATGTTTTACAGGCGAAAACACCCGAAAAATTCCTGGACGCGCTCAAAGAGATTGTGAAAGCACACAAAGATCCTGATTTGGTTGCAGCAAAATTTGGACTTTAATACGATGAAATTTGTACTGGCGCTTGACCTGGGAACGACATCTGTAAAAACCGGCCTGTTTGACGAGCTGGGAGTTTGCCTGGCAACTGCCACTCGCGAGTACCAGCTGCTTACCCCTCAGGCAGACCGGGCCGAACTGAATGCCGAAACCTACTGGCAAGCCGCAGTGGAAGGGATTCGTTCAGTACTGGGCCAAAGTACGGTAGCAGCAGCACATGTGGTTGGTATTGCCGTCTCTAGCCAAGGCGAAACACTAATTGCTGTAGATTCGCAGGGCCACCCACTGTGTAACGCCATCGTCTGGATGGATAACCGCGCTGTACAGGAGGCTGAATACCTTAAAGCCAGGCTAGGTGATCAGGTTTATGCCTGTACTGGCATCCCAGAAGTGACTCCCACCTGGCCGGCGTGCAAAATACTGTGGCTCAAGCGCAATGAACCTGCCATCTGGCAGCAGGTTAGGCGTTTTTTGCTGCTACAGGATTTTATCGTTTATTGCTTGAGCGGGCGCATGGTCACCGACGGTTCTATCAGCTGCACAACCATGCTATACGATATCCAGGCGCAGCAATGGTGGGCGCCTGCGATGGAAGCGGTTGGCATTTGCCCATCCCTGCTGCCGGAGATACTGGTGCCAGGTGCAGTGGCTGGCACGCTCACCGCGGCAGCTGCCGCAGAATTGGGCCTACCGCAAACACTGAAAGTGGTATGCGGCGGTATGGATCAGTGTGTGGGCGCCATCGGCGCCGGCAACATTGACGAAGGTACCGTTTCTGAGACTACCGGAGCCGCCTTGGCGATGCAGATAAGCTTGCGTCAGGCCCCTACAGATGCTGGAAGTATTCCTGTGTATGTGCACAGTATACCGGGACGTTACCTGCTGGTACCGGTATGTCCCACCGCCGGCATGGCTTACAAGTGGTTTAAGGACCACTTTATTCCGCCTGGAACACCCGACCCGTATGATTACATGAACGACCTTGCCGAAAAGGTTCCTCCCGGCTGCGACGGCCTGACAATGTTGCCGCATCTGATGGGCGCCTTTAGCCCGGCCAGTAATCCGTCTGCACGTGGCTCTTTTACAGGCTTTACCCTCAGTCATGGCGCAGGACACTTTGCCCGCTCCATTCAGGAGGCGGTAGCCTTTTTACTACGCCAGAACCTGGATGCCGTTGAGGGGCTCGGCTTGCACATCGCTGAGGTGCGCACAAGTGGGGGTGCTTCTCGTAGTCGACTGTGGAACCAGATTAAAGCTGACGTGTGCGCGCGTCCTATCCGTCGGCTGAAAAACCCGGATACTGGTTTGGTAGGAGACGCTATTCTGGTAGGGGTGGCTTGTGGACTCTTCCCTTCTATTGAACACGGATGTCGGTTATTCGTTCACCTGGAGGAGCAATTTCAGCCTTCAGCGGATACATTACAATACGATGCGTTTTACCGGCGCTACCTGGCGCTGGATGAAAGTTTGAAAGATTACTTTAGAAAGCAGTTTTCAGACTGATTACTTTACCTAAGGAGCGAAGTATGAAAGCAAAGGTTGGTGTATTGGTACTGGCACTTTTGGAAGATGACTACAACAAGACTGCGCATGTGCGCCCCATGGCACAGCGCGTTGCCGACAAGATTGGCGGCATCATTGGGCGTTATGCTGATACGGTGTGCCCCAAACTAGTGGAGACCGAAGCGCAAGCTGAGGACGCCGCGGCGCAGTTCAATGCTGCCGGGGTAGACCTCATCATTGCTGTAGAAGTAGCCTACACCAAAGGTATTGTGCCCACGCGCTGTTTCCTCAACACCACAGCGCCGGTGCTGGTATGGAACACGCAGGAGATCGAGGCCCTGCCGGAAGATGCTGATTTTGACCTGATTATGGTCAACTCAGGCATGTGCGGCGTTCCGGAGATGACCTCTGCACTGCTGCGGATGGGCAAGCCCTTCTGGATGGTCACCTCACTGATGGATGACCCTAATGGTCATGTTAAGCTGGAACGCTACATCAAGGCTGCCGGTGTGGTGCGCCGTTTGAAGACAGCGCGCATTGCCATTGCCGGCCACGCCTTTGAAGGCATGACTGATTTGATGGTGGACCAGCTTAGCCTGCGTCAGTACGTAGGACCGGTGTGCTGGCCTGTGGAGCCGGAGAAAATTGCGTTGGCGATGGTGGGCATGGAGCAAGCCCGCGTGGATGTGCTGATGAAGCAGGAACGCTCTCGCTATAAAGTGGAAATGGACGATAAACTCTTTGAGATGTCTTGCCGCCTGGCGCTGGCGCTGGAGCAGGTGATGCGCGACAATCATTTTGACGCACTGGCTTCCTTTGACCAGGTGTGGTTGACCGACCCGCGTGTAGGGATAATCCCATCTTACGGCACGAGCCGGCTTTGTGAGATTGGCATTCCCACCTCCACCGAGGCTGACATTACCACCCTTACAGCCATGCTTATTTTACAAGAACTTGCCGGGCAAGCCACCTTCTTAGAAAACTACATCATCGATTACAAGCAGGATGCCATGATTCTTTCACACGACGGGCATGGAAACCCTGCGTTAGCCGAAAATGACGCAGAAGTAGCCATTAAGCACAGCATCTACTACCAAGGTGTGAACGGTTTTGGCGCGGGCTTTGAGTTTGCCTATGCCCCTGGCCCCGTGACCAACCTGGCGCTAGTACCGCTTGGCGGCAGCAGGTGGCGATTGGTCATCTCCGAAGGCGATGCCCTGCGCATTAAACCGCGCCCAGTATCTGCCCCGCAGATGCTCTTTAAGCCCAAGAATCTAAAGATCACCGAGTGGTGCAATGCCTGGTGCAAAGCTGGTTCGCCGCACCACATGGCACTGGCGTACGGACACCTGGCTGAGGATATTAAGATCTATGCGGAACTCGCCGGGTTGGAAGTGGTGGAAGTATAAGCCTCCTTATATGATGTTTTTGGGCGATATTTGCTTGCAGGAGGAAAAATGAGCACAGGTATCCCATTTTTGGATCAGGTCTTTGCCAACAGCAAAAACTCTCAGGCAGAAGCTGAACTTACCAACACTCAGGACCTTTCTGCACTTGAAAGGCGCTCGATGATCGCGCAGATGGTGACCGAACGTGGCGTGGTGTACTTAGCCGATCTGGTAGCGCGCTTTAAGGTCACCGAAACTTCCATCCGCCGCGACCTCACCCTGCTGGAAGAAGCCGGGCGCCTTAAGCGCATTCATGGCGGCGCAGTGCAAAGCTCTGGCAATGTGCGCTCAGATTCCTTCAGCGAAAAGATGCGCTTGCACAACAGCGCCAAACGACGCATTGGCAAGGCCGCTGCTGAACTCATCAAACCCAACGACATCCTACTGCTGGATTCTGGCACCACTACATTGCAGATCATTAAGCAAGTTCCTGAAGACCTGAGGAAGGGCACTACCATCACTCTGGTGACCAATTCCCTGCCAGTTTCGCAGGAAGTGCTGGCCTGGCCTTCGCCCAACCTGATTGTGCTGGGCGGCATTTACCTGCCGGATTACCAGGCTACCGCTGGTCCACAGACCCTGCATCAACTGAATGAACTTACTGCTGACTGTGTCTTTTTAGGTACAGACGGCCTGACCCTTAACGGTGGGGTGACCACCGCCAATATCCTCATGGCCGAAGTAGACCGCCTGATGGTTGAACGTTCGCGCAAGGCAGTGCTAGTTACCGATAGCAGCAAGTTTGGGCGCATCGGTTTTGTGCCTGCTGCCCCGCTCAATCGCTTCCAAATGGTCATCACCGACACCGGGGCCCCGATCGAAATGGTTTCGCGGATCAGAGACCTGGGTGTAGAAGTTCGCTTGGTCTAACGTATGCCTTCAGTTTTTACGGTTACTCCGCCGTTTTTTGAAATTGGTCCAAAGGCTTATCTCTACGGAGACAAGGTGGTGGCGCTGGCGCAAGCTGCTGATTCACTGGCTGCCGAATACGCCGTGCAGATTTTCTTTACACCACAGGCGGTGGACATATACCGTGTGGCGCATGCTACCAGCAACATTTGTGTTTTTGCACAGCACATGGACGCACTACCCGTTGGGCGGGGCGTTGGCTCCACCTTGCCGGAGGCAGTAGCCGCTGCCGGGGCGAAGGGGGTGTTGCTGAACCATGCCGAAAAACCACTACCGCTGGATCTGATCGCCCTGACGATTCAGCGTGCACGTGAAGTTGGTCTGGCTACGATGGTATGTGCTGGCAATCTGGAAGAAACACGCCACGTGGCAGCACTGAAACCGGATGTGCTGCTAGCCGAGGCGCCTGAATTGATTGGCACAGGAAAACGTGAAGATGACGACGATCAGGTGATCCGTCGCATCAACGAGGAGGTGCGGTGCATTGCTCCGCAAGTGAAGGTGTTGCACGGCGCAGGCATTACTAATGAACAGGACGTATACCGCATCATGCGGGCTGGGGCTGAGGGCACGGGTTCTACCAGCGGCATCCTCAAGGCCGCCGACCCGTATCTTATGATGGAAAAAATGATCCGTGCCGTCAGGCAGGGATGGGTCGAAACTCACACTTAAGGAAAAATGTATGGTAATTTATCACGATTATTTTAAAATCCAATCTGACCGTCGCCCCACTTTTGAAGACGTAACTGAAAGGGTGGAAAAGGTTCTCCTGGATTCAAAGATGGTGGAAGGTATCCTGGTAGTGTACTCTCAACATACCACTTGCAGCGTGCTCATCCAGGAGGCAGCTGACGATGTGAATTACTGGGGGACCGAGCTGCTGATGCAGGACTTGGTGAATGTACTGGAAAAGATCATTCCCACCTGCCGCACAGAAGGGCAGTACCTACATCCTGGGCCGATGCACATCCGTGCGGCTGCTGAGCGCCAGGAAGAAGCTTTTTGGTCGCTCAACACCGATGCACATCTACGTTCTGTGCTGCTTGGGCGTTCGGTAACTATACCAGTGCAGGAGAGCAAAATGTTGCTGGGCGAGTTTGGGCGCATCTACTTCGCCGACTTTGACCAAGTGCGCGCCCGCGAGCGCTTTGTGCGCGTGCAGCTGGTAGGCGAGCAGAAAGGAACATATTTACAGGGGTATACCCTCAGGGGAGGCTAAAGTAGTCTCCCCTGTTTTGTTGAGGGAAGTCTTTTTTGGTTATGTCTTCTGTAGGGGGATCATCATTTTTGCGAGTCATTTTCAGTGTCTTTGTTTAGTTTGGACACTATATTATGATACTTCTGACTCACCGCTTATGTTAAGGTTCAGTGTTTTACAGAAAATATGTTACACCAGCAAAAAAACTTTCAAAGAATCTTGAATTCAAATGCACGATGAAGAAAAATAGATAACGATATTTCTAGCGCTGGAGAGATCCTTTAACTTCAAATTACTACCCTTATCACAGCAAATTCATCTATATCGGATGTACGGCTATAAGTTCCGACCGGCGGTAAGAGCGTAAACGATTTGTGAATGCATCAGCGCCTTCCAGAGATGGAGGGCGCTTTTTAATTTTGGTAAAGTAACATTTACTTCAAGCGATCATCCTTCAGGTGAATCTTCGATTTTTGCGTTGCTCCGCGCAGACCTCCTCACAATTGAACAAGAACAACGAGTTGAAAAAAATGTCAGAAAGGATATAATTGTTCAATTAGTCCTCGTTCCCTTGTTAAGTTTTAATAGCCGAAAAATGCTTTTGACTCGCCGCTTTGGTAAGTTCCGGTGTTTATGAGAAAGAATACTACATAAAAGAGTTCTTTTAATAGTGAGGAAAATTATGAGACCATCTTTTCGAACGAATCTTGCTCTTATTATTTTGGTCATCATTGTGGCAGCCTTTACTTGGAATCCAGCGCATGCGGATGACCCATACACCCAGCCGGCGATCAATAAGACATTTTCTGATATTGTCATTGTCCCCGGGGTGACCACCCAGCTGACTGTGAAAGTGTTTAATGAAAACCAATTCGGACTGGTGGATATCGCCTATACGGATGTTATGCCGCCGAATATTAAAATCGTGACCCCGGCAGTGGCGAGCAACTCCTGCGGGGGGACAGTCACCGCTGTTCCTGGTACGAACACATTTTCCATCAGCGGGGGTTCTGTCCCTCCAAAAACGACATCAGTCCCGGCGGAATGTTCTCTCGTCTTGAACGTGACCTCGACCGTTGCAGGTACCCATATCAATACAATCCACGCGGGTGATCTCTCAGCCCGGGATGCGGATCGGACCCTGCCCGTTTTACATAATGAGTACCCTGCCAGCGCTACCTTACAGGTGCTCGTTGTTCAACCGCCTTCATTGAGCAAAATCTTCAACCCGACCACGATCTTCGTAGGCGAAGTAAGCCGACTGAGCATCACCATCCGCAATAATGATCTTCTCAATGATCTGCACGAAACCACCTTCACCGATACCCTGCCTGCAGGAGTTGTGCTGGCGCCGACCGTGAACCCGGTGCTGACAGGTTGTGGAACCGGAACGGTGACCGCCGTTTCGGGGACGAACACAATTACGCTGAACAACGCTACTGTTACCAAGAACAGCACTTGTAGAGTTGATGTAAATGTTACCTCGAGCACCCAAAGTGACACTCCCTATGAGAATACCATTCCTGCAGGACCAGGAAGCGGGGCGATCAGCACACGAGAGGGAGTGACCAACGCGACGGCGGCAAGCGCCTCTTTATATGTTCAAAATGTGGGTATCGCAAAATCATTCTCGCCGACTTCTATTGTTGCCGGCGCTACCAGCACGCTTACCATCACCTTGCGCAATCCAACGGGCACAGCCTACACTGGGGCGTCCATTTCAGATACCCTGCCGGCAGGGCTGATCATTGCCCCGGCAGGAGGGTCTACCACCTGCGTGGGGGGTACCATCGACTACCCAGACGGGGCTGACAACACGCTGGGTGCCAATGAAAGAACCATTCGCCTCACTGGCGGCACCATCCCCGCCAGTCCTACTCCGCCAACACCTTACGGTACCTGTACCATCACGGTGGCGGTCACCACCTTACCCAATGCCCCGGCAGCGACCTTGACGAACACCATCCCACCAAATTCCCTGACCACTGACCAGGGGATCACCAACCCTTGGATTGTACAAGCCAACCTCGCGATTACCCGCTGGCTGACAGGTACAAAGGCTTTCAATCCCACATCCATAGCAACAGGTGGTACTTCCACTGTTACTATCACCCTGAGGAACAACCGCACTGATGTGAATGGTGATCTGACAGGGGTTACGTTTACAGACACCCTGCCTGCCAACATGACTGTTTCAGGCGTGCCAGCAACCCCACAGTGCGGAGGTACAGTTTCATATACTGCTACAACGGTGACATTGGTTGGAGGGACGATCCCAAGGAATTCCAGTTGCACCATCGTCTTTCAGGTGACCACATCTGCCAATGGCACGTACAACAACACCATTCCAGCAGGGGATATCAGTACAGGACAGGGCGCGAGCAACGTTCTCATCACTTCCAACAACATAAGTTCCACAACCGGCGGCGGACCGGTGAGGGTAAGCAAGAGTTTTGCATCCAGCCCAATCGCACCGGGAGCCAATGTGAGATTAAGGATCACCCTCACCTCTCCCACGGATATTGGTGTTTCAGGGATTAATTTCACAGATACCCTTCCCGCTGGCATGCGCATCACGAACAGCACACCTGCCAGCAACGGCTGTGGTGGGACTCTCACAGCAGTCACCGGCACAGATCAGATCACGCTGACAAATGGAGCGATCGCGGCTCCTAATACTGCTTGTAATATTGATGTTTATGTGACCGCAGATGATTCCAGGTCATATACGAACACCATCCCGGTAGGAGCCATCACGACCACGGAATTAAGGTCGAACACCAGCGAAGCTTCTGCGACACTGGTCGTTTCCGGCTTCACCATGAGCAAAAGGTTCTATCCTGATGTGGTCAACCCGAATGGTTTTTCTACCCTGACGATCACCTTGGTGAACAGCACCACAACACCGATCACTAATGTAACACTGACTGATTCACTCTCGACCATGGGAGGAACCTCACCAACCAGCGGAGTCTATATAGCCGACAATCCCAACCCTGTTGTCACCTGCGCTGGCGGGGTGATCGACTACCCCGATGGCGCGGATAACTCTCTCGGCCCCAATGAGCGTACCATCCGCATGACAGGTGGGACGATCCCTCCAAGGGTCGGGACAACTGATGGTGCCTGCACGATCTCCATAGATGTACAGGGCAGAGGAGCGGGGGCCACACGTACGAATACCATTCCGGTGACAAATGCGAGCGGGACGATCGCCAACACTACGGTTGGTCCACGGGCTCAAGCGACCGCCACACTGACCACCGGCAGCCTTTCCATTGATATCAACAAGAAATTTGACCCGATCCTCGTCTATGGTGGTGCGGCGTCCACATTAAGCGTCACAATTTCAAACCCGAACAGTTCTCCCCTAACCGGGATCACTTTCTCTGATTTCCTGCCAGCCGGCATGATCATTGCCACTCCAGCGGACTTGAATCCGGGCCCGTTGTGCGGACCAAACGCAAAACTGACCGGGATTTCAGGTTCGAACTCGTTCACTTTCAGCGATGGCGAACTACCTCCAAGCAGGAGTTGCGTGATGAGCTTGCGGGTCACCATGAACGTAAATGGCAACTTGACCAATACCATACCAGCCGGCGCGGTAACTACATTCAACGGAGTCACCAATCCCAACCCCATCCAGGCAACCTTGTCCAACTTGGCGGGGGCAAGCATCAGCAAAGGGTTCTCTCCAAACCCGGTGCTGGCAGGCAATGATAACTATTCAACCCTGACCATCACGATTACCAATACCTCGGGCCTGGACTTGACCGGCATGGGACTGGTGGACACCCTCCCTGGAACACCTCCGGCCGGATTGGTGATCGCGGGTGCACCTGCACCAGCGCCATCCACTACCTGCAGCCTGGGGACGCTCACTGCGGACCCCGGGACTCAACACATCGAACTTTCTGGCGCTACACTATTGAAAAATTCGTCTTGTTTCATCACCATTCCCGTCACTAGCGAAACGCCCGGTAATTATGAAAACCTGATCTCAGCAGGTACGCTCATCTCTGACCAAAATATTACCAATCCTGATCCTGCCATTGCGGCTCTTTTGGTGATCTCAACGACTGCCAGCCCGACCACAGGCACAGTGGGGGAGACGATCACAGCGGGGGATAGCATCAATCTGAGCGGAGCCAACAACCCGACTGGCTCGGTGACATTCACGCTGTACAGCGATTCACAGTGCACCATCCCGGTTCCGGGGATGAGCGGCAGCGGGGTAATCGCTAACGGAGCAGCCTCTTGGTCTAATACCTGGACTCCGACGGCGCCTGGAATTTATAACTGGGTTGCCAGTTACCCGGGTGACGAAAACAATAACGCTTTCACGACCAAATGCGGGGATGTGAACGAACAGATAGAGATAACCGCGATCCACCCATCCATTGAGGTTACAAAAACACCAAAAGCACAGACTGTGGTCAGCGGAGAAGATGTGAGCTTCACCTTGACCGTAAATAACACCGGCGATGTGCCACTATCTGATGTAACGCTCACCGACCTGATCTGCGACACACTCACCGGACCAGTGGGTGATGAGAACAGCAACAACATTCTCGAGACCACGGAAACCTGGGTTTATGCTTGTACTGTGAATAATGTAACGGGAGCATTCACCAATACAGCAAGTGTGACCGGAACACCCCCGGTGGGAGAGATAGTAACTGATGACGACGAGGCGGATGTTACAGTCTCCATTCTCACCGACTTGACGAAAAACCTGGTGGCAGACAGCCTTTGGACCACGATTAATCCGAAGGCGACAGTCGGCGAGATCGTAACATACGCGGTCACTTTAAGCATACCTGCTGGTGGGTTCATGTCTGACATGACGCTAACCGATGAACTGGATCATGGGCTGGCTTTTGTGGACTGCGAAAGCATCATACCCGAAACTGATGCGGTGACGACAGACATCACCGGAGACCCTTCTAGCGATTTCAGCCAGGTTTGTAATAATCCGGTTGTGACTGGTATTGGTTCTGATCCAAGCGACGCCGGGCGGCAGATTGTGTTCAATTTTGGGACGGTGGCGAACAGCGATAACGAAGCGCGGTTAATCACAATCCGCTACCGTGTGGTGTTGTTGGATATCGCCAGCGTGGTCCAAGGAGTCAACCTTAATAACGACGTGCGCTGGGATTGGACCGGCGGCAGCTTAACCACAAACAACCCGACCCTGGAGGTTGTCGAGCCGCATTTGGCGCTTAATAAAACCGCAAATGTTGCGATGGCGATGCCTGGCTCAAGCATCACCTTCAGACTGGAAGTAAACTACGTCGGCGATGGATCTCCGGCATACGATGCGCTGCTGATGGACAAAGTGCCAAATGGGATTACTTACGAACCTGGTTCATTTAGATTCTTGAGCGGACAGGCACCTGTCCTTGACGATAGTAGCGCGCCAACCTTGAAAGCCACTTGGGCTACCTTCCAGAACACCGGGGTACCCACTATTCTAGAGTTCAAGGGGACGCTCGCTAATCTTCCAAGCGGGGCAACCGTGATCAACACGGCTTATCTGAGCTGGTCCAGCCTGCCTGGAGATGTAACCGACCCGCAATCTTCGTACAATGAATTCTCTGTGGAACGCAATTACGACCCGGGCAGCCCGGTGAATGTGTACGGTGTCAGCAGCAGCGCGACCATCACCGTCATGCGGAAGACCTTGCCTTCTTCCGGTTTCGCGCCAGGACGTGTAACGGTGCTCCCTTCGCAACCCGCACAAGCGGCTTACAACAGCCTGGGGAATTTATGGCTGGAAATACCCAAGCTTAATGTTCAGATTCCGATCTTAGGTATTCCAGCAAAGGAAGCCACCTGGGACTTGACCTGGTTATCGAATCAGGCGGGTTACCTGGAAGGCACCGCTTTCCCGGGTGCTGTTGGAAATTCAGTGCTGACCGCTCACGTATATAAAGCGGATGGCAGCTCCGGTCCGTTTGTTAACCTTGGCAACCTGCGCTGGGGTGACCAGGTTATCCTGCACAATCAGGGTCAGCGGTATATTTATGAGGTACGCTCGAATCAAATGATACTCCCAGGCGATACTTCCATCCTGCGGCATGAAAAATACTCCTGGCTGACCCTGTTCACCTGCAAGGCTTACAGTGAGTCGCGGGGAGACTACCTGTATCGTGTTGCTGTTCGGGCCGTGCTGGTGAGGGTGGAAGCCGAATAAGACATTGCAAAAAAGAATCAATTTGAACAACTGCCGGCATTTTTCGGGCCGGCAGTTGTTTTTTGAGGGAGGGACTAGTTGATGTAACAGTCATTCTGAAAAATGTAGAATCTGAACAAAAGACGATGAGTCATCAGTATTCCTGATGTTTGAGACAGAAAGAAGACTGCAAATGACTCGCCACAATGATTACCCCTTTGTAAGCGAGATAACAGAAGAAGGGTTGTGAAATTATTCATTGGCGCTGAAAAGTATTTTCCTAATTCGAGAATTATCAAAATGATTGAAAACGGAAAAAAATATTGATATACTGATTTCATTCTTAAAATTTTTTCGAACCATCTTCCGTGTGGGAGGGAGAATGAAAAAGAAAAGGGTCCTTCTCTTGAACGGTTTTATCATCACTGTCTTCCTTTTAACTTTCTTTGTACAAACGGTTTCGGCAGGGGTAACAGCCACTCCATTAAATCCTCCATTCAAACTGAAGCTCACTTTTCCTGAAGACCAAATTAACACTCTCGATAAAAATCGAAGTGCCATGCAAAAATCCTACTTATTTTTATATCTGAATGCTTTGAACTTGGAGGTTGACAAGCATGGAGTGGTTTCGGGAGTCACTTACGTTAAATCTGAAGGTGAAGAACCCACATCGGGTACGTTTGAATTCTCAGGTACTTATAAAATGGGTAAGATTTCAGGGACCTGGACTTATTCAGGCATCCGGGACATGGTTCAGGATGCGACCCATTATAATTTACCCGATTGGACTTATGAAGGAAGTGGCCAAATAAGGTCATCCGATGTCATAACAAAAGAAGGTGGTAGTGGTGTCTTTGAAGGCGAGTTGGTTTGGCATTACCAGGAATGTAAAAAAGGTAACCTTGAAACGCATGCCTGCGATGAATTAGTAGTTCACGACGAAACCGAACCATTTTCACTCACATGGACCGCCTATCCGGTAGGGGATTATTGTTTTCGTCTTCGCCTTAAAAATGATTGGGGAGATTCTAGGGCCGGATTTGATGCAATAACAGGAAAAGTAGAGATTACTTGTGATCCAGATGAGGTGGATTGGGTACCACCGATGATGTCAGATATCATCTTTGTCGGTGATCATATTGCAACCCGTGATGATTCCTCCGCGATCGTTCATTTTGCTGATATGAGCACGTGGGTAATGAAACCAAACACCGAAATATTTATCGAGACTCCTCCAGAACAGGAAACGAAAATTGGGCTGGTCTTGGGTCGTCTTTGGAATAATACCAAGAAACTGCTCTTTGAGGGGACCATGGAAATCGAAACGACCCAGGCAGTGGCGGGTATCAAGGGGACCACATTAGAGATGGAAACAGACGGCACGACCACCACCCTGAAAGTCATTGCCGGAAAAGTTGAATTTTCCTCAAAAGCAACACATGAATCGGTGCTTGTGAACAGTGGCGAGCAAGTCAGCGCGGATGCCAATGGGTTAAGCGAGGTCATTCCATTTGATACTGCAGCTGAAATTGAATCATGGACGCCGTTTGTAAATGACCCCGCGGTTTTGCAGGTTACAGAAGGCGTAGAATACCAGCCTGAGGACACTTATTCCAGTGCTCCCGCAATTGATTCCGCGAATAAACCTGGCTTTCTAAGGAAACTAAGGGATAAGTTGTTTGGAAAAATTTGTGCAGGAATTTTCCCCGGATTGGCAGCAGTCGTTTTTACTTTCACAGCAAGAAGAAAAAACCACCACGATTAGTAGAAAAAATTCCGATTTAAATTGGATATATTGAAATTGTAACTGGTAACAGGAGTCAGACTGATTACTTTGCCAGTTATATCTGCGCGGTGAAAAAGTGCTCCAGTTTGCAGGTTGGATTTGAACTTTGCCTACTCCGAAAAAAGTGATCATCACAATTGGGTGTACGGGATTGGTCGATACAAATTAATCCCAGTAATGGCTGCCCAGCAGACCAGTGGCTAAAGGTTAGTAAAATGCCCTCCAGAGATGGGGACATTTCACTATTATGGTGAGAAAGAGAACGGTAACACTAAAGTATCCCTGATGTTGGAGACAGAAAAAAATGGGAATGACTCACCAAAATGAAATCCCCTTCGCAGATGAATTTGCAGAAAAAGGGCTGTATGCAATCCCGGAGCTGGTGTAAGTATTGATCAACAACGCCATTCGGAAAATATCCTTAGACTGGCAAGTAAATGAGTTGATCAAGAGCGGTGGGCATTTCTGACACCAAATGATCGAAAACAGGTTGCGAAATCGAGATATACCTGTGTAGTTAATCACATACAAATTTAAATATCAGGATGGTTGAAAAACCAATGGAAGTATTTCATGAGCCCTTAAGGAGGAGAAATGGAATTTCGGGCATATGATTTAGTTCGGTCAATGGTTGAGCGCCTGGGGGGCACAATGACCTATGTGCGCAAAGGTTACGTTTACGGTGCCTGGGTGATCAAAATCGGGCAAGAGGATTTGGTGATCAAAGCGAGTGGGAACAGATCTTTTCCGGAACTGGATCAGTTATATACTCCACGGGTAAAGAATCCGAAGCATTGGGACGACTATGAAGAAAAACTCATTCCAGATGCAGAAAAGCAGTTGTACTCAATGTTAGGTCTTCCATATTATCCAGTTGATAAGCGAGAAGACCTTTCTCAACTTATCGACCGTACAAATTGGAAGTTCGCATGGACCTATGCCCGCACCTATCCTCACGAATACACCACAAAAGCCCTCTGTGAAGCTGCTGATCACGCAAAGCTTATTGATTGTATTGAAAAGTACGGGATCATTCAACGATTCGGCGACTCTTACCGTAAGTATTTCTACTTTGAAGACCGTAAATACTGGCATATGGGCGAACCATACGCTGAAAATCCGGAATTGTGGCCAAATGTGATAAACCGCACTTGGGTTGATGTTAGGCGGCACGCTGAAAACGTCAAGCATCGCTGGACGGAGGAAGAAGTGGAACTTCAGCAGCGGTTATGGGAGATTCAACTGGAAAAATCTACCGACCGAAACAAACCAAAAAAGTAAAAATTAATGCGATAACTCATTTGATTGCGCTGTGTCTCGAACTCACCTCATCAAAGTTTCTCAAGCACGCGGATATGACGGGCTCTGGTGACGATCCATCCATGCTGCCAGGGTCTGCGCCTGGTAATCCATATGCTTGTACGAGAAGCGTTGATCAATGACCAGCGACAGCATCCTGGAAGCCATATCCACAACCGCCGCGTTACCAGAAACACGCGGGTCGCGCGCGAGCGCCTCCCAGTGGATGGTCAGACCGATACCGGCGTCTCCCAGCGCGTCAACCAGTTGGTCTCGTGAGGGGATGTTGACATACACCGGCAAGCTCAAGGGCGTGACTCCCTGGGGCAGGGTCGGAAAGATCGGGGTGATCCCCGGCAGTCCTTCTACCAAACTCATGAGGTAGCGGTAATTTTCGCGCCGTTTTTCCCTGATGCTATCCCAATCCAGGTGCTCGATATGGTGGCGCTCAACGACATCCCCTTCCACCACCTCGTCTGACTCATAATAGCTTTCAGCGAGTTCATAGAGCTGCTGGAGTTCATCGTGGTCTCCCTTGGAGTTGAAAAGAAAATCAGCCAGGCGTGAGCGGTAGGTCCGGATGAGGGGCAATCTCCTGTTCTTGAGCCCAGCCCTTTTTTCGATATAAGGCAGCAGGTCGAACCGTGAGTCCAGATACCCGCCATCATAGGCGCACAACTTGCGCATACTGTTGAAGGCAAAGTCGCCGCAGACAGTTGGGCTGAATCCGCGTTGCGCGTTATCCTCGATCAGCAGGGTGCCGCCCGCCTGGAGGGCGCGCAGCAGGTCAAGCTCAGCCGGCTCACGGGGAAAACCGAAATAATGGATGAAGTAGACCACCCGGTAACCCTCCGCTTTTAGCGCCATCTCTTCGAGGTCAATGGTCAGGTCAGGCTGCACCGGATAAAAATCGTACCCCAGCCCGTGTTTTTCCAGCGTGTTGAGGATCGAGGGGCAAAGATAGGAGGGCAGCAGTATTTCATTAATTCCATGCGCGCGCAGGTAATCGCCAATCACTATCAAGCAGGCTTTTCCCCCGTTGAGGAAGGTCAAATGGGAGGTGTCGACGACGGAGGTGTTCACCTGCCAGGAAGAATCGTAATAAAATTCTCCACCTACAAACATAATGCCTGCCTTTTTGATAAAAATGAACCGACCTTTTCTATTGTATAGTGATTTATACGAGAATTAATGATTTTCGATTATTGCAATAATCGTAAGAGCGGGTTTCGCCCGTGTTTTTCATTTGAAACGCGAAAGAGCGCTTCGCCTGTTGCCATAAACAGCAAATGGAAGCGCTTGCGGTTGAAAATTCAATTTGCGAACCTGTGATATAGTGAAAGAGTTAGTTCATTAGTTCATCAACAAAGGGAGAGAAAAATGAAGCATAGCGAAGGCACTTTCCAGGGTGTGCGTGATTTGAAGATATACCATCAGGCGTGGTTGCCCGAGGGAAAGCCCAGGGCGGCGTTACTTATTGTGCATGGACTGGGAGAGCACAGTGGTCGTTATACCAACGTGGTAAACCATTTCGTGCCATCTGGTTTCGCACTCTATGGCATCGATCATATTGGTCACGGAAAATCTGACGGAGAACGGGAAATGCTTGCGCGGTTTGAAGATTTTACCGAACCGTTGGCGGTATATCAGAAAATGATCGCCGAAGCCCATCCGGGTTTACCGCTTTTCATTTACGGACACAGCATGGGCGGGTTGATCACCGCTTTTTACTTGCTTGACCATCAAAAAGAATTTACCGGAGCGATCCTCTCCGCGCCAGCCGTAAAAGTCCCTCAGAATATTTCTGCGTTTACGGTGACGCTGGGCAAGATATTTTCCACGATCGCTCCCAAAATGGGATTGATTCAACTGGGCGCTGCCGGCATATCGCGAGATGACGCGGTTGTGAAAGCCTACAACAATGACCCCCTCGTTTTTCATGGGAAAACAACCGCGCGGCTTTCAGCGGAGATGCTGCGCGCTATGATGCGGGTCACGGCTGAAGTGGAGAAAATCACCCTGCCATTGTTTATTTTGCAGGGTAGCGCTGATTATCTGGTCGACCCGGACGGGGCGAAGATGGTTTACGAGAAGGCTGCTTCAGTCGACAAAACGCTCAAGTTATATGATGGGCTGTACCACGAAGTTCACAACGAGCCCGAGCGCGAGGTGATGTTCAACGACCTCGAAAACTGGATAAACGCGCATATCTGACCGACAAATAAAAAAAACCGACCGGCAGAAGAGGGTGAGCTGCCGGTTTGATTTAATGGGTGAATGGATCGGTACGCGCAGCGTTACGGCGCACCAGCAGGGAGATTCCCCGCTCGAGCGCTGGTTCACCGCCGCGCTCAGCGATGAGGTTGATAGACGCGTTGGTATAATCGAGCCATCTGCGCGCCAGCGAACAGCGCCGCCTACGAGCATGAGGCTGGTGAGCAAGGCGTAACCAGGTTTGACCAAGGAGAGGTAAATGAACCACAACTCGCATCTATATATTGTCTGGACAACAGACAACCCAATAACCGCCATGAACATGGTGACCACGTATGGCGGTAACAGCATGAAAAATGGCTGGTGGGATGAAGTGACCATCATCCTGTGGGGGGCATCTCAGCAACTGGTCGCCACGGATCCCAGTGTGGCAGGACGGGTGCGCGAGTTGATGGAAATGGGGGTCCAGTTTTCCGCTTGCAAACGTTGCGCGGATGAACTGCGTGTCACTGACGCGCTCGAGCGCCTGGGCGTAGAGGTGATCTATTGGGGGGAACCGATGACGCGCTTGCTGAAATCTGGCGCGACCGTGCTGACGATTTAAAGGTCTGCAGGGCAGGGGATAAGGCACCTTATTCTTCATCATTAAGTTGAAAGAGGGAGAACCGCGGGCTTTGCGCATGACCGAGAGCCACTGTATGGAACGATCTGGGACGGTTGTGATGGGCGAAAGATGGCGGAAAATGGCAGAGAGTCCATCGTGATTCGCCAATAGGCATCACCCGCTTCGCGCTGCACCAACCCATAGCGTTGATGTCTTAGCATTTTTTAGATAGTATTGTAATTAAATCCATATTGTAATCATTACAATATTGGTGTATAATCAACTAACAGATGATGAATTCAGATCAGGCCGCTACACTGCTTAAACAGAAAGGCGTAAGACCCTCTTACCAGCGCTTGAGGGTGCTGCAGTATTTACACGAGCATATCGGTCACCCTACCGCTGAAGATATATTCACCGCGCTTTCAGTCGATATTCCCACACTTTCACGCACCACTATTTACAATACCCTGCATACCTTCGCCAGTTACGGCCTGGTGAACTGCCTGACGCTGGATGGGGTGGAAACCCGTTATGATGTGGTACTGCAAAAACACGGGCATTTCAAATGTCATCGCTGCGGAACCATTTATAACTTTATGATGGACGTGGATCGTATCGAAACGTCAGGTCTCGAGGGATTCGTAATTGAAAATAAGAACATCATCTTTACAGGTGTTTGCCCAGATTGTTCATCAAAAACCAAAAAAGGAGAATAAAAGATGTCAGACAAGAAAAAATTAACCAAGCTCACCACCGCAGCCGGCGCGCCAGTGCCGGAAAATGACAACGCCTTAACCGCCGGTCCGCGCGGCCCCATGTTGCTGCAAGACGTGTGGTATTTGGAAAAACTGGCCCATTTTGACCGTGAGGTCATCCCAGAACGGCGTATGCACGCCAAAGGCTCAGGGGCGTTTGGCAAGTTCACCGTGACCCACGACATCACCAAATACACCCGCGCGAAAATCTTCTCTAAGGTTGGGAAAGAAACCGAGTGTTTTGTGCGTTTCTCAACCGTTGCCGGAGAGCGCGGCGCGGCGGATGCCGAACGTGATATTCGTGGGTTTGCCATCAAGTTTTACACCGAAGAAGGTAACTGGGACCTGGTGGGGAACAATACCCCCGTCTTCTTCATCCGCGATCCGCACAAGTTCCCTGACCTCAATCGCGCTGTCAAACGCGACCCGCAAACCAACCTGCGCTCAGCCACCAATAACTGGGATTACTGGACAAGCCAGCCGGAAGCGCTGCACCAGATCACCATCACCATGAGCGAACGGGGCATCCCATACTCTTACCGCCACATGCATGGTTTCGGCAGCCATACTTTCAGCATGATCAACGACAAGAATCAACGTGTATGGGTGAAATTCCACCTGGTCACGCAACAGGGCATTAAAAACCTCACTGACGCAGAAGCGGAAGCTGTCATCGCCAAAGATCGCGAAAGCCATCAGCGCGACCTGTTCGATAGCATCGCCAGGGGAGATTACCCCCGCTGGAAGATGTTCATCCAGGTGATGACCGAAGAGCAAGCGAAAAAGATGCCCTATAACCCCTTTGACCTCACCAAAGTTTGGTACAAGAAAGAATTTCCGCTTATCGAGGTGGGTATCCTTGAGCTGAACCGCAATCCAGAGAACTATTACCAGGATGTGGAGCAGGCGGCTTTCAATCCGGCAGCGGTTGTCCCCGGCATTGGCTTTTCTCCCGATAAGATGCTGCAGGGGCGTTTGTTCTCCTACGGAGACGCTCAGCGTTACCGCCTGGGGGTCAACCATCACCAGATCCCGGTGAACAACCCCAAGAACGCTCCGGCGCACGCTTCTCATCGTGACGGTTTGATGCGCGTGGATGGCAACCATGGCGCCACATTGGGTTATACCCCCAACAGCTTCGGTGAATGGGAAGCCCAACCGCAGTATAAGGAACCCCCTCTCGAATTGAGTGGCGCCGCTGACCATTGGGACGCTCGCGCGGATGACTCGGATTACTATACCCAACCAGGCAAGCTCTTCAGATTGATGAACGCCGCACAGCAGAAGGTTCTCTTTGAGAACACCGCCCGCGCTATGGGTGACGCGCCCGAATTCATCAAGATCCGCCACATTGGTAATTGCCTTAAAGCAGACCCTGATTACGGCAAGGGTGTGGCCAAGGCTTTGGGAATCTCCATGGAAAAAGTTAAGTAAAAAGACTTGTAACGCCTTCGGGGCAGCCAAACGGCTGCCCCGATTTTTTTTCTGGTTGCTTTATTCCGCGATAGGGAGATAGGTTCAAATAACGACAGGGCAAGATGCCCAGGTTGACCTTGCTGAGAGGCAACCCTTCCGCCGGTTCACCTGGGGGATTTACTCTGCCTGGTCCTTGAGGAGTGCCGAGGAACTCATTTTGATTTTCGCAGTAATGACCCGCGAGCCTGAGCGGCCATACCGCTTGGGAAGATGCCTTTTTCTGTGGAGCGCACTTCCTCCATTGAAACGAAGGCGTTGGGTTTTAATTCATGGATGATGGAAAGCACCGCCTCCACATCGCGGCGCTTGACGAAAGTGTAAATCAGCTGAACTGTGCCCGTTTTCCCTTCGCCTGCGACGGTGGTCACCCCGAACCCCGCGGCGCGCAGGCGCTGCACCAGTTCCCCTGATTCTTCAGCGGTGATAAGCCGCAGGATGTAGGTGCCGAGCGCCAGTTTGTCCTCCAGCCACATGCCAAAATAATTACCGGCGGCGAAACCTGCGGCGTAGCCGATATAGGCTGTGGCGCTTTCAAGGTTTTGCACCAACTGGCTGATGACCACGATCCAGATGAGCACCTCAAAAAAACCGAGGACGGGCGCAAGGTTTCGCTTACCGCGCGCCACGAAGATGATGCGCAGTGTGCCCAGGGTGACATCAAAAATCCTGGCGACGAAGATGATCAGCGGCAGCACCACCCAGGCGTACCAATTAAAACCCGCGGCTTCAGCAGTGATGTGTAAGAACGCATTCATAAAAATACCTCCACAGGTTCATCTGTTCGTGAATCAGAGCCTGCTGCGAGTATAACAAAGAAAGCGCTCAGACGCATCCATTATAGAGATGGTACTGAGTTCCCAAAGAGTTTTATCTCTACCATCAACAAAATTCCACTATAATTGAGCCAATCATGACCGCTCAGCAACGATCCGCAGCCATTCGTAAACGCCTGCTCGATTTTCACCCCTCAGCCTTTCTTTTGGCCGCCCAATTACTTCAATTAATCCTCTACGCGGCCTTTGAGGGCATGATAAGCCAGCGCTCCCTGATCAACGCGGCAGGGTTGGTGGTGTTGTTGATGGTGTTATGGGTGGTCACCAGCAGCGCGCGGGTGCAGTGGGTGGCCTGGCTGATTGCCGCTCCGGCTCTGGGACTTTCACTGCTCTCGGCGATCTTCGCTACGCCGGCTTTACAGGCCTGGTCTTCGCTGCTGGAAGCGATCCTTTATTTCTTTACCGCTGGCAGCCTTATCGTTTACATGATGGGTGATAATTACGTAACCACTGATGAGCTTTTTGCTGTTGGGGCAACTTTCACACTGCTGGCGTGGGGCTTCGCCCACGCTTACCTGGTGTGCCAGATATGGGTACCGGGCAGCATCCTCATCAGCACCGCGCCTGGAAGAGAAGCGACATTTTTGGAACTGCTCTTCTTAAGTTTTACGAACTTATCCGCCACCGGGCTGGGCGATATAATCACCGTGTCTGCACCTACACGGGTATTGGCGATGCTGGAACAATTCCTGGGGGTGGGCTATGTGGCCATGGTAGTATCGCGTTTGATCGGCCTGGTGAACAACACGCGCAAACGCCGCAAAACGGAGGAACACTGAAAGGTATCCATGGTCAATCGGCTGAATAAATTAACGATCTGTTTCGCATGCTTGATCATTTTTATTTTATCCACGGGGTGTGAGGCGAAAAACTCGTTACAGGATGTCGACCGCATCATTTTCACGGTGGATTCGGGACCCATCCTGCCGGAATTGCAGGCTCACGAGGTTTACACTATCACTCCCAGCAACATCACCCTGAAACGCACAGGTGTTTACTCGAACACAGAGGTGTTTGAGGGAGAATGGGCCTTCTCGGGGGATGAAGCGCTTTTGCAAGAATTGTTCACGATCGCAAAGCGCAAGGATTGCTCTGCGTATATGCGCGTGGAACCCGAAGATGCGCCCGATGGCGGGCATACCATCAGGCTGACAGTGGTTTATGCAGATGAAAGTGAATGTACATTGATTTATGACCCTGGTGTTACTTATAAAGGCGCGGATGAATTATTCGGCAAGCTCAAGGAAGTGTTGAACAACTTAAAAAGCCACCCGAGCATGGCGCCCAAATAGATAACGGGGGGATTTTCAGCGCTGAAAATCCCCCCGCGTTTTGCTGATTGACCCTGACCAAGATCAAGCCTATCCCGTTTGCTGAGGATTATTTCACGCTCTCTGCCTGCATGCGCGTGCAGTAAGCCCTTTGGGCTTGAGGGATACCTTTCGCTTATTTCCAAGCGGGGTGCCCAACCGAACAGGCTGATGACCTATGGCGCGTAGCAGGGAAATTCCGAAGTGCCTGCCCAGCGATACCCACAATACTCGCAGCATTCCTTGGTATCGATATAACTATAGCTGCGGAATGAGCTACAGTCACAAACGGGTTGTGTTGGCGTGGCGGAGGGTGTGGGTGTGGGTGTATATGTCAGACAAAGGCCAACCTCCAGGCCGGTGGGTGTAAAGCCATACGCCAGCCGGCAGGTATTATCGACCAGGAAGAGATTTTTCACGGGGTAATCAGGTATTCCAGCGTAAGGAGAACCCGCCTCTGCGGCTGTGAAGGCGTCATTGTAATCAAACCTGGCGGGGTCCTTAACGCCAGCATCAGCCCAGCCGTTCCACATGAACACCGCCCGATTTTCGAAAAGCGATTTTTTGACCGCTAACTGCAGCACATTGGGGTTTTGCGGGCTTACCCGTTTCCAGGCGGCGTCCGGGTCATCAAGATGATCAGGCGAAAAGACCAGCAGGTCGTAACCGTTCCCTGAATAACCCGGGGCGTCAGAGCGCATCGGGCGTTGCCCCCCCACATCATTGTTGCTATCCCGGAAAACAAAAATCTGATCAATATTCCAGGCAGTGTTACCGTCTGCGGTTGTCCATATGAGCAGGTCACCGCGCCCGTCCCGGTTAAAATCTATTTCAACCCCATAGTTGCCTGCCAGCGTGTCCTGCTCGGGTGGTTTACCGGAAAGGTGCAGGTTGAAATAGTAGAAGTTGGCGTCAGAACTGATCTCCACCCTTACCAAATCAATATCGGGGCGGTACAGCATTTCGATGGAAGTGAACGGCCTTTCGAAAAAGTTATTGGAGAAACTATCTCCGCCATAAGCGCGCTTTTCGCTGGCAACTGAAGAGGTATTGGTGTCCATCCAGTACTGAGAAATAAACCCTGGCTCCCCGGGGAACAGGTTGTGCACGATCTCTTTGGTAGATGTGGGTTCAGGGGTTGAAGCTTGGCTGGGAACCTCGGTGATGGATGGACCTGCTACCGCAGGTGTTTCCACCTGGACGGGTTGAGCGGCGTTGGCAGCGGCGATCGTCTGAGCAACGTAGATTGCCATGAGTGTCTTTTCGGCGTTACTTTCACCAGAATTGGCCACCGGGAGGTTGCACGATGACAGCGATAAAATCAAAGCCACGGCTGAAAAAATAAACACTATCTTTTTGAGTTTCATTTTTCCCTCACTTTCGCGAGCTTCCTGATGGAGAAGGTCAACTGGCTCAGTCGGTTTTTTTCATTATAGCAAAAAAACCACTTCAACGTGCCTGCGCGCACCCCTCTCACTTGCGCCATACCGTTTTTAAACAGCCAGGCAAAGCAACCCGCATAACCGTTCACGATTAACACGTGGCACTATTTACGGTTCTCCAAGACAGGGAAAAAAGCGGGGCGCAATGACAAACCCACCCGGGCTACCCGGGTGGGTTTGTTGCCAGATGAGTAAATTTCTATTTGATGCTCACCGCCAATGGTACCAACTCTCCCGCCCAGGTATAGTCCAATGCAGCGGGAAGCACGCCCTGCACCCACGGCTTTACCAGGAATTTGTTGGTTCTGTTGTAGATGGGCATTAGCGGCATGTCGTCGATCAACATGCGCTGGGCTGTCTGGTATTTCTGTAATCGTGACACCGGGTTTGGATCTCCGTCTGCCTGCGCCAACAGCGCGTCAAAGGCAGGATTGGAGTAGTGCGTGCGCTGGGCGAATACACCGTCATTGCGCCAGGGCAAAGAAATCCAGTTTTGAGGGTCTGGATTGTCTGCGGTCCACCCATTCATAAACATCATCGCCGAACCATTGTCAAGTAACTCGTAAAAGGCGCCCGGATCCACCGGGTCAAGGTAGATAGTCACGCCCAGTTCGTCCTCCCAATGGGTTTTCAGCCATTCCCACATGCTATCATTGAGCGGGTTTTGGGGATACGTCACCGTGATGGGAGGAACTGATGCAGGGTCTCCATACGAAGAGGCTGTCATCGCCTGGTCGGCTGCGGACGAGTTGTAACCCCATTGGGTATATTCGCCGTCATATCCCGGAAAGCCAGGGGCTATCCACGACAGGTTGACATTCTCACTACCGCCAAAGACTTCATTAACTAGGGTCTCCCTGTCCGTTGCCAACGAAAACGCTTTCCGTATTTGCGGGTCCTGGAATGGTTCCTTGGATTGGTTGAACATGATCGCCAACGTCCTACTGCCGTTGTCCAAGCGTTTTTCAGCGTTCAACTTGGGGTCGCTTTTTACTTCTTCCACCTGGTAGGCCATGAACCCCACCATATCCAGATTATCCGCCCGGTAGGCATTCAGCGCTTCACCTTCATCCTCGTAGTAATGGTATTCCATGCGGTACGTTGGTACACCGCCCCGGTAGTATTTGTTTGGCAGCAAGGTGGATATACCGCCAGCGTTGAAGGTGCTCAGATTGAAGGGCCCGTTGCCCACATGGTTGGCGGGTTTTGCCCACCAATTCGCCCCACCCGCGCTGATTTTTTCCGCTTTGGCGGGGTAGAACATCGACATTGCCATCAGTGTATGGACGTAAGCCGCGGGTTCCTTAAAGCGCAGCCAAAGCGTCAGACAGTTGGTCTGAGTGTAACTGGTACACAGGTCACCATAGGGATCTCGAGCTTCCACCTGCTCCACCACATTCAAATATCCGCTGAAAGGTGCATCTTCTATGGACAGGAAGCGCTGGATGGCATACTCGAAGCGCTTGGCATTGAGCAGGCTGCCGTCAGAGTACTTCAGACCTGGGCGCAGGGTGAAAGTGAGCTCGGTGTCGTCCTCGTTATATTCCCAGCCGGAGGCTGCCGCTGGAATGGTGTTCAGGTTTTCGTCATACCTGGTGAGCCCTTCATACATGCTCCCCAAGTAAGAGAGATCGCTGCTATTCCCCGCGTACACGGGGTCAAGTGAGTTGATGATCTGCGTGGTGCCTACTCTGAGAACCGGCGCGCTGATTTTAAAGTTACGCACGGAAGACCAGCCGCTGAATTCACCTTTACCGTTGTAGGCGCGAACACGCCAGTAGTAGGTGCCGCTCAGTAGTCCATCTTCAACAGTGTACTCAGAGTTCGTAATCAACCCACCCACCAGCTCTTCGAGCACCACGTTGGTAAAGGCGATATCTGTGGCGAGCTGTACTTCATATTTCCCCCAGGTCTCTAAAGCCGGCAGGGTGGCATTGCTCCAGTCTAACCGCGGGTTGCGCGTGGTGAGCGTAGCACCAGTTGCAGGCGCTACCAAATTGGGTATTCCAGGTGGGTTGGGCATCTCCAGCGAGCGCGGAGCGCTCCAGGCGCTCGGTCCGTACAAAGTAGATTTCGTTTGCACGCGCCAATAAAGTGAGGTTTTCGCCGGCAGGTTGGCTGTGGGAGTGTAATCCGTCTGCGCTGCGGTGCGGCTGTAAGTACCCACCAGCGAGGTAAAGTTACTGTTGCGTGATATCTGCAGCGTGTAGCCGGTGGCGCCAGGTACCGGCTCCCAGCCCAGCGTCGGGCGCAGATGCAGCGGGTTCACACCATTCTCGGGCGTCGTCAGCGTAGGCGGCGGCACAGCCACGCGCAGTGTGCGCGCGGTCGACCAGCCTGTGTAAGTTTCATCCGTGAAACTCGCCGCTACGCGCCAGTAGTAGGTTTTTCCCGCCTCCAATACGCCTTCATTCAGCGGATAAGATAAAACCTGTAAATGATCATCCCTGGTAACATTCACAGCCTTGTCTGAAAAGGCGTCGTCGCGTGCTACCTGAACGAGGTACCCATCCAGGGTCTTACTGGCAGGTACAGTATAGTTCCATTTAAGGTCCACGGGAACTTCTTCTGTCCATAGGTAGCTGTTATTCGGAGCAACAAGCGCAGGGATGGGCAGCGGCGCGCCGGGAATGAATGACCAGTACGTAGAAGGCATTGGATACTGATTCGACCAGGCGCCTGGCCCATTGGTGGTAGAGTTGGCACGCACGCGCCAGTAAAGCTTAACTTCTGGTAGATTTACACTTGGCGTCCAGGCCAGGCCGCTGGCGTTGCCTGTCGCCACTATGGAGGTAAAAGCAGCGTTCCGCGATAGCTGGATGGTGTAGCCCGACGCGCCTTCCACCGCCTTCCACTTGAACTCCGGGCGGTTCGTCTTAAGCGCTGTATCCGGGTCGTCTGCCGGCTCCATTAACTCAGGCGCGGCTACCGCTGCGCGGAAAGCGCGGCAAGGGCTCCAGGCGCTCCACTGGGATTGCGTATTGAAGGCGCGCACCGTCCAATAGTACTTCTTGTTTGGAACAAAGGCGCCGGCATAATCCAGCGTAAATTGAGATTCCGTGGGGGACTCGTTCCTGACATTCCAGGCTGAACAATCCGCTTCTGTAGAAACAATCACCTGATAGTATTGAAAGTCTGGCACGTTCACATCCGTCCAATCCAGCCACGGATTTGACTCCGCGAAAACCAACGCGTTGACAGCGGGTGATTTTTGCACCGGGGTGGGTGGCGGGTTGGGCATCTCCATCATGAACGGATCGCTCCAGGCACTCGGTCCGTACAAAGTAGATTTCGTTTGCACGCGCCAATAAAGTGAGGTTTTCGCCGGCAGGTTGGCTGTGGGAGTGTAATCCGTCTGCGCTGCGGTGCGGTTGTAAGTACCCACCAGCGAGGTGAAGGTACTGTTGCGCGATATCTGCAGCGTGTAGCCGGTGGCGCCAGGTACTGGTTCCCATTCCAGCGTCGGGCGCAGATGCTGCACGTTCCAACCATTCTCGGGCGCCGTCAGCGTAGGCGGCGGCAGAGCCACGCGCAGCGTGCGCGCGGTCGACCAGCCACTCATCAACAAGTCCTTTTTTGCCCGTACCCGCCAATAATAGGTAGCCGCCGGGTCAAGTTCAGAGAGTGTGACGGACAAATCGTCCAGTTCCTCATTATTCTGAACCACCACCTCCATAAATTCTGGGTCTTTGGCCACCTGGTAGAGATAACCAGTCGCATCTTTTACAGCCAGCCATTTTAACGTGGGAGTGCGCGTAATGACCAACGCGTTGTTGGCCGGCAAGGAAAGCGCAGGGATGGCTGGCGCCGCGGGCACAGTGAAGGAGGTCACGCTCTCCGCGTAAAGACCTGGACCATACGTGGCGGAATTGGCGCGCACCCGCCACCAGAGATCGGTGGTCGCCGGCAGGTTCACCGCAGGCGTGAACCGGGTGTTCGCTTCGCCCGTCACTGTTCCTGTGGTCAACAGCGAAGAGAAATTACTGAATTTCGATACCTGTATCGTGTACCCGCTCGCACCGTCCACCTTGGTCCATTCGAACTGCGGGCGATTGGTATACTCTTCATCCAGCACGTCAAGATCGGTTGGTTTGAGCACCGCAACCTTAAAGTTGCGCGCGGCTGACCAGGCTCCCTGCCCGCCAGCGGCGTTGATGCCGCGTACGCGCCAGTAGTAGGTCGTCTTCGCCTCCAGCCCATCTGGTTGGAGCTGCAGTTCACTGGTCTCGCCTGAGCGCAGGTCATCAGTGAATTGGGGGTTCCGTGCGATCTGCCATTCGTACTTCACTGAGGGGACGCTGGTCTTCAGCCACTTCAACGTGATTGGCGTTTTGGGCGCTACATCTTCCAGATGCAGCAAGGCACCTGAAGCCGGGCTGGAGAGTGATACCATCCCCGGAATACCCACAAAGGACGCGGTCAGGGTGACGTCTGTTTCGATCGTAAATGAACGAACGTTATCGGTCTTGTCGTCCGACCACTTCCAGAAGTTGGTGGTTGCCTTAGGCAGCGCGCTGAGGGTCGCCTGCGTGCCCGACGCGTACTTGGTGCCCAGGCAGTTCGGCGCCGGACTGCGCGTCACCGTGCCGCCGCTGGACGGGTCTGCCGTTACCGTCAGCGAGTAGCAGGGGGTGAGTTCAACGTTGAGGCTCAGCTCTCCGCCAACTTCCTGTGTCTGCGGTGATTCCGAGATACCCACCTCCGATTTCCATTTCGTAAAACCAGTATCCACAACTTCGATGAAGTAAGTCTTTCCATTATTCACAGATACCAATACTGATGAATCCATGTCAGTGCTGCTCAGGTCATCGTTACAGGCGATACGCGTGGTAGTGGAGGGCGTTCCGGCGTACACCGCCAGCGCGGTATCGAATTCACTGCCCTTCGTGTCAATCAAGAGCGCACCGTCCTGAGTAGCCACATATCTGTACCAAACCGAAGCTCTGCCTTTATCTGTCAGGCTGTAGCGCCAGTTCATGCAGGCGCCCAGCGCCGGGTCAGAGGTCGATGTAGTTGCGCTGCGAGTATTGAGGTGAATGGTTTCACCTAGCGGTAATATGAGCTCCTCCGCGCTTTCCAGCAGGTCATTGGCCGGGGCTGGGGGTAGAACCACCCAGTTTATAGTGGTGGAATCTCCGTCTGCGTCTTCTTGACTCACCCAGCCCCAAGTACCTTCTGCGATATCCTCGTAACCACTGAAGTCTGCCGTCCAAACACCAGATGTGTTGGCCCTGTATAAATCACCCCAACCTCTACCGACCGAGTCTTTAGCCACCACAAAAACCTGGCTGCCAGGGGCGGCGGTACCAAACACCAGGTCCGCGGCTTGATTGAAACCGGTAACCGCAATGTTGGTCACAGTGAGCCTGCGGGTCGTGGTGCCGTCCGTCACTACCACCATCTGCCCGGGCAGTATATCAAAAGAAGACCTGGAGGTGTTGAATTCCACAAAACCGCCTGTATCTGATTTGCCGGTCGTCTTATACGTACCAATGGAAAGCGTAACCTGCGTTTCCGGTTTGAGGTCCCAGGCAAGAACCTGGTTCTCGAAGGGGTTCACTTCGATATGCGGGTTGGGAACGCGCCAATTTAGCTCGGTACCATCGCCATCGTCGTCCCAACGCACCACACCGCCAAACGTGCCGGGGGCAATGTCAATATCGATTTGTGTCATATCCGCCGTGAAGGCTCCCCCGGGGCCTGCCTGCCAGTCGATGCCGGCGCAATTATCCTCGTCGCAGGCCCAAACGAACCCCCATGCGTTTGGTGTCGCCACTCCGCTCACTGTATCCGCTACCTCGTCGTAACTGATGTCGTGCAGTTCAAGCACAGTGTGTGATTTACTCTTGCCCCCGCCACTTACTATAACCTCATCCCCGACCACGATATCTACCTCTAGGGCATCAAAATTAAATTCACCATTCTCGTTGGTATGACCGGCATACGTCCCTTTGCCTGAGACGCTGAGCTCGACGGTTGTGTTCGCTGGCCACTCCCTACCCCAAACGGAGTTGGTTTCCGGGTTCACCGAGAACGAAGGAGTGGGAACGCGCCAATCAATGACCGTGCCATCGCCATCGTCATCCCAACGCCCCACATTGCCTTCCGTGCCGGGGGCGATGTCAATATCGATTTGCGCCATATCGGCCGTGAAGGCTCCCCCAGCGCCTGCCTGCCAGTCGATGCCGTCGCAATTATTCTCATCGCAGGCCCACACGTTCACCCATGCGTTTGGTGTCGTCACCCCGCTCACTGTATCCGCTACCTCGTCATAACTGATGTCGCGCAGTTCCATCACAGTGTGTGATTTGCTCTTGCCTCCACCGCTTACCGAAACCTCGTCCCCGACCACGATATCCACCTCTAGGGCATTAAAATTAAATTGGCCTTTCATGTTAGTATGACCGGCATACGTCCCTTTGCCTGAGATGCTGAGCTCGACATCTGTGTTCGCTGGCCACTCCCTACCCCAAACGGAGTTGGTTTCCGGGTTCACCGCGATATGCGGACTGGGAACGCGCCAATCAATGACCGTGCCATCGCCATCGTCATCCCAACGCCCCACATTGCCTTCCGTGCCGGGGGCGATGTCAATATCGATTTGCGCCATATCCGCCGTGAAGGCTCCCCCAGAGCCGGCCTGTATGTCGATACCGTCGCAATTATTCTCATCGCAGGCCCACACGTTCACCCATGCGTTTGGTGTCGTCACCCCGCTCACTGTATCCGCTACCTCGTCATAACTGATGTCGTGCAGTTCCATCACAGTGTGTGATTTGCTCTTGCCCCCGCCACTTACCGAAACCTCGTCCCCGGCCACGATATCTACCTCTAGGGTATCAAAATTAAATCCGCCATACTTGTCGGTATGACCGGCATACGTCCCTTTGCCTGAGATGCTGAGCTCGACGGTTGTGTTCGCTGGCCACTCCCTACCCCAAACGGAGTTGGTTTCCGGGTTCACCGTGATGGTCGGGTTGGGAACGCGCCAATCAATGACCGTGCCATCGCCATCGTCATCCCAACGCCCCACACCACCAAACGTGCCAGGGGCGATGTCAATATCGATTTGCGTCATATCGGCCGTGAAGGCTCCCCCGGGGCCTGCCTGCCAGTCGATGCCGGCGCAATTATCCTCATCGCAGGCCCAAACGAACCCCCATGCGTTTGGTGTCGCCACTCCGCTCACTGTATCCGCTACCTCGTCGTAACTGATGTCGTGCAGCTCCATCACAGTGTGTGATTTACTCTTGCCCCCGCCACTTACTATAACCTCATCCCCGACCACGATATCTACCTCTAGGGCATCAAAATTAAATTCACCATTCTCGTTGGTATGACCGGCATACGTCCCTTTGCCTGAGATGCTGAGCTCGACGGTTGTGTTCGCTGGCCACTCCCTACCCCAAACGGAGTTGGTTTCCGGGTTCACCGTGATGGTCGGGTTGAGAACGCGCCAATCAATGACCGTGCCATCGCCATCGTCATCCCAACGCCCCACACCACCAAACGTGCCTGGGGCGATGTCAATAGCGATTTGCGTCATATCGGCCGTGAAGGCTCCCCCGGGGCCTGCCTGCCAGTCGATGCCGGCGCAATTATCCTCATCGCAGGCCGACACATTCACCCATGCGTTTGGTGTCGTCACCCCGCTCACTGTATCCGCTACCTCGTCATAAGTGATGTCGCGCAGTTCAAGCACAGTGTGTGATTTACTCTTGCCCCCGCCACTTACTATAACCTCGTCCCCGGCCACGATATCCACCTCTAGGGCATCAAAATTAAATCCGCCATACTGGTCGGTATGACCGGCATACGTCCCTTTGCCTGAGATGCTGAGCTCGACGGTTGTGTTCGCTGGCCACTCCCAACCCAAAACGGAGTTGGTTTCCGGGTACACCTCGATATGCGGGTTGGGGACGTACCAATCAATGACCGTGCCATCGTTATCGTCATCCCAACGCCCCACACCACCAAACGTGCCAGGGGCGATGTCAATATCGATTTGCGTCATATCCGCCGTGAAGGCTCCCCCAGAGCCGGCCTGTATGTCGATGCCGGCGCAATTATTCTCGTCGCAGGCCCACACATTCACCCATGCGTTTGGTGTCGTCACCCCACTCACTGTATCCGCTACCTCGTCATAACTGATGTCGTGCAATTCAAGCACAGTGTGTTCCTTGCGAAATTCGCCATCGTCCAGAACCAGCAGGGAGCCGGTCGCGATATCTAAGTTGCAAAAGACAAATTCCCCCTCTTCCCAAACCACTGTTCGGCTGCCCTCATCCACCCCGTCAATGGTCAGAGACACTGTCGAAGATGCCGGCCAGTAACTGCCATAGACCCAACCCATTTCTGGGCGCACTATTAATTGGGGAATAACACAGGACTGGTTTGCATTTACAGTCTTGGAGATGATCTGATTTTTTATCGAATCAATCTTATCTTTCACGTATGGGGGAATTTCCCCATCCGCGCCGTGATAAGGCGCCAGGCCCACGCCGTTTTCCGCCAGTCCATACGAAACCATACCTGAGGTAAAGGTTTCCGCCAGCAGATCTTGCACAGATTCCACCACAGCGATATCCATGCGCTTTAATACACTGGTGAGCAGTTTATCAGAACCGCTTACAAGCCCATTATTAAATGTTGTCACCCACTGGTCCACATCCACGCCGATCGCCCATTTGCCTGCATTCACTGCCGCGAGCAGCGCCCCATCGCCAGCGGCTCCAGCGACCGGGAAGATCACATCTGCGCCAAAATCCATCATATCTCCCGCCATCTCGGCGGCGCGTTCTTGATCCATGAAGTCGTTAATGAAATCCACCACCACCCTCTTCTCTTTGGTGCACTGTGCGCCGTTACGGTAACCACGCGTAAAAGCCGTTACCGGAGGAATATTCATTCCACCAATGGCGGAGATCGCGTAGCTTTGTGACATCTCGGCTGCCAGCACACCAGCCAGGTAGGCTGCTTCTTCTGTTCTGAATTCAACTCCGCGCAGGTTGGCCAGTGAGGTCTCAGGGCTGCCATCCAGGATGACAAATTTGACAGCCGGGTAATTGCTCGCCGCGGTGGTGATGGCATCCGTCATGCTCCAGCCCAAGCCGATGCACATATCATTGGCATCAGTGTCAGCACAGGCAGTAAACAGATCCGCGTAAGTGTTCGCTTCTGTTTTCACATATTCATCGCCGTTTATTCCCAGGTTGGTTTTCGCGTTTTCCAAGCCCTGATGCGCCATCCAGGTAAAGGAGTTGCTTTCCTCCACCGGTCCATCGATGATCAGACCTACATGAGTATCTCCGGGTACCAGTTCCGCGATGAAGGTGTCTTCTGTTGCCTCGGTGATGGTCACCGGCGCCGACTCAGGTAAATTGGGAGTGTAGGCACCATTGAAGGAGAATTCGTTAGCGATTTCCGGCGCGTGAACAGGGGGCTCCCAAGGAGGCAGGGAATGTGGCAGGTCTATCGCACGCTGGAATGCAAGAAAACTGGATTTCTCTTCCTGCAAGAAAGCGTTCGCGCGCATCTCCTCGACAGTACGGCTGGAATTCGTTGCGGGCCGCCATTGGTTTGCCTTGAAGGTTGGGCGTGTTCCATGGGCGCCCGGGTTGACGCTGATCTCCACCACAACACTGATGCGGGCAGTCTGCCCGTTCGTGTCGCTCACCTGCACCGTGAAAAGGTCCTCGCGGCTGAAGCCGATAAGGGCGGAGTATGCCACAGTCACAGCTGCCCCTCGCGGGCTGAGAACAGCATCGCCGTTCCTCGGCGGGTTGAGCAGCGTCCAGGTATAAAGCGCGCCCTCCACTGGCGCAGCAACATCCAGGTCAAACTGCAGCGTTTGCCCCTCGAACGCGTGGTAGCGGACCGAACTTCCCTGCTTGATGACCAGATCGTTCTCCGCCTGGTCAGCCATTTCGGAGGGCCTGCTGCCTTGTGCAATGGCAGTGCTGAAACTACCCAGCACCATACTGGCAACCACCAGTACATTAAAGAATAATGAAATCATGCTTCGTAAAGATTTACTTGCGTGTGAAGACAACATCTAAATCCCTCCATTACTTAGAATAGTGTACGTGGGTGATAATTATTCTCGTAAGTTGTTCCTGAATCAACGAACGGAAATTCTTACCGAATTCAGTATAGCGCGCGCTGAAAAAAAATCAATAGTTTTAAGGAGGCAATTTTCATTATCTAAACCGATGGCCGGGGGCGGATTTTTCACAAGCCGTTGAAAGCGGCTTGTGCCTGACGCAGCGCGTGTGCATAACCTCCACGGTTATTTCTTGATTACCTCAGCGTATGATCTCAATTCGCCCCGTGCCCAAGAGGGCATATTCGTAAAAAAAAAGAGAGAATTCGCGAGAAGCGAACTCTCCTCTGTCACCACTGGTTCTACCCAAGATCGTCCCGGCTCACCTATTAATCACTGTGAAACTGCGCACCGTTGACCAGGAACTGTACTCCCCATTGGTGTTTTCTGCCCGTACACGCCAGTAAAGCGTTACATGGCCACTAATTAATTCTGTGGTAATGTGAGAAGAAGACGGGGATGCGTCTTCTATCTAACCTGACCACAAAACCAATTCAAATTCCGGCATATGGCTAATTTCCACCTTGTTGGCTGGCACGGTTATGGTTACCGGCTGTTGACCTGCTGATTACCCCTCAACCGGCCTGGCAATCACAATGACGCGGTGGGTGTTGCTCTCTGGCGGATAGCAGGAAATAATGGTGAGCCTTGGCGCGCGCGTGGGCTTCAGGTACTCCACTAACGCGGAAGAATCGCTGTCTTCATCCTCTGGCAGCAGAACGACCTCTGCCACCCGGTAACGCCATTGGCGTTCTCCGGTGATCAAAGTCACCTCATCTCCCGGCTGCAACTGGTAAAGATCGCGAAACACAGATGAGTAGATGTTATTGTGTCCGTAAAGAAGGATATTGCCATCATCCCCTGGCAGCGCGGAAGAAACCGCCCAGCCCACCAGGCTGTCGGGCGAATCCCAGGCGCTTTCGTCAGCGTTGTAAATATCCAGCTCCCAGCCAACCGGAATGACATAAGCGTAAACGTCCAGTGCGGGAATGTGGATGAGCGAGATCAACCGTTCACCGTGAACCTGCCGCGCGACTTCTGCCAGGGTTTCGCTTGCTGCCGGTGAAGATGGCGCTGGTGTCGGCCTTTTTTCGACATCCTGTGCAGGAGCGGCGCTGGCAGGCTCAGTGGTTGGCGTAACCACCGGCTCTTCGGTCAAACCAGGTGAAGCGGTCGCAATGAAGACTGGCGTGGAGCAGGCGCTCAGGCACAACCCTGCTAAAACCATCACCGCCACCCATTTGCGCCCCAACATGATAGCCCTGGTTGTTATCAATGACACCTCAATCTCCCAGGTCTGCCCCCGTCACCGGCAGTTTCCGCGGCAATTCCCTGCCAAACACGCCATACACCGAGTAATACGGAACATAGGCGCACACCGCGCCCATGCTTTTTTCCAGCGTTGTGGAAAGCGCTGACCAGGCGCCAGTCGAGTGATCAAATATCGCCAGGAGCAGGTTCTCCGCATGCCCGCCCGCGGAGAGCACATCTGCGCTGGTGTAAAAGTAACACAATCGCGGTTTGGGTTCCAGCCAGCCAAATTGCGCCGGGTCAGGGATCAGCTGCGCGTATTGCTGCAGGTCGGTCATGCCACTGGATCCACCCGTGAATTCTGTGAATGTTCTTAATCGCAGGGTAGCGCCCGGCGAGAGCGTTCCCTCAGGCAGATAAACCCTGAAAGGCAGGCTCTCGAGCGTTCTCTCGCCTCCCTGCCCCGTGTTCTGTTCAGGCGCAGGTGGAAGCTCGGTGGCTTTGATGCAGCCCGGCACATCAAAGGGGATACCCTCCTCCACCGGGTAGAATTTTAAGGCCCGTTTGTTCGAAATGGTCCCTTCTTTGTTGAATCCCACCTGCAGGCCAAAAAGGCCGTTGCCGTATTCCAGCCCGATGGAGGCTGACCCTCCAGTGGAAAACGGGCCGTTGGTGGTGAGATACTGAAAATCAATCACCCCGCTCGCTTCATGCAAGATGAGCTGAAAAGTCACAAAGGAAGTCGGGATGGCTTGCAACGGCATACGGTGCCAGGTAATGACGTAGCGGCGCGCAGGAGCCGTGCCTAAAGTCAGGGCGTAGATGCCGGCTTCAGGGTCTGCCGAGGGATTAAGATCATCCCAAAACGGGGCGAGTATTTGTTGTGGTGTACCGATCCCGGGCAGCGGTCCGTTCATCCTTTGTGCATCGTACAGGCTTGTTGACAGGTCAAACGAGATAAAACCATTATCGGCGACCCTGATCTTGGAATACTCGTTTCCCGCATAACGGAACGGGAACGGAAGGGTTACGGTTGCGATGGTGTCGTTGCCGAAGATACCTAAGAAGTTCTGTGTAGTACGCGGAATATCCACCCAGTTGAACGGGATATTTGTGCATTCCGCTGAATCGCGCAACTCGTACACTACGTCGGGCACTGGCTCAACCGGTGGTTCGCTGACAGGCGTGTAAGATAACGCGCTGTCAAGCTGCAGCAGGCCATAGCCATTGTAAATATCCTTGCCTGGTGCGCCAAGGTCCAGCGCGGTCTGGGTGAGCGCTTCATATATTTTTTGGGGAGAATTAAATTTTCCGTCAGTGCGGAGCAAAGCCGCCGCGCCCGCAACTAACGGGGCAGACATGGAAGTACCGGATTTATACCCGTACCCTCCTCCGGGCATGGTCGAGAGGATATTGTAGCCCGGCGCCATCAAGTCAAGGTCGTTGCCATAATTGGATTCAACGCGGCGGGAGTTGGCAGAATCCGTCATACCCACCGCAATAACCCACGGATAGCGTGCCGGGTAGGTCACCGGGTTGCTGCCGTAATTGCCCGCGGCAGCGACCAACACGACTCCTTTTCGGTAGGCATAATAAGTAGCGTCTTCCAGGATGGTGGGGGAAGGAAAAGAAGGACCTGATATGCTCAGGTTGATCACATCCGCCCCGTGGTCCGCCGCCCAGATGATGCCGGCTGCGGCGTTGGCCAGCGTGCCATCGCCATGCGCATCAAGAACGCGTACTGCCATGATCTTCGCCCGCCAATCAACACCCGCCACGCCGATCGCGTTATTTCCTGTGGCCGCGGCGATGCCCGCCACATGCGTGCCATGACTGTGCTCATCCTGCGGGATTGAGTCTCCTTGCACAAAATCATAACCGGCCACCAACCGCCCGCTAAATTCAGGGTGTGAGCGGTCAATACCAGTATCAATCACAGCGATGATGACACTGGGTGAGCCAGTGGTGACATTCCAGGCGTAATCCGCCCGCACCGCCCGCGGGCCGTATTGAGACGCCCATTGAGGATCATTTGGTACCAGCGGTGTATCCGCGATGGTGATGTAGTAATTGTAGTCAACAAACAGCACATCATCTGATTGGAGCAGGCGCTTGCGGTAAACCTCTTCCTTGCCTTCCGGAACTTCGACGATGTAAGCGTTGAGCGATTCAACCAGCGGTTTGGGGGTCAGCGCGAAATCGAGGGGTTCGATTAAATTGAAATTCGCGCTGTCAACGCCGTCCTTCAACCCCACGATGAGCTCTCCGGGCACATAGGTGTGTGATTGCGCGTTAGCAGTTGGGGGCTGTTCGTTGAAATAGAAAATCGTCGTCAGGAGAAGGCAAGCCGCCAGAACGCGGAGCAGCACCTCCGTCAGCCGTGTACGAATGGACCTTCGAGTAATGGGCAAAACGCTCTCCTCGATGTTGTACTTATACCCTATGGCTGATTATAGTAGATTTTTACTCAACGTAAAATTCAACTCCAGTGATCCTGTGAGCGGCCAGGCAGCATTTTTCGCTCATTCGCTGGTTGATGATAATGAGGGAAACAAGACGAGGGCTTCTAACAAGCAACGGGGAGGATGAAGTTTACGCATTTTATGAGAGTCGTAACTGGCGTGCGCCGCGTAAACCGGCTTGAAACCTTTGTCTGAACCAGGGGTGCGGCCTGTTATTCGCCATCTCGCCGCAAAAAAGCTTCTTTTCTCCCTGGCGCTATCGACAATTCAACCATCACGGATCTCCTGGCTGTTTTTATGGCATACCGGGGAAGGCGAAAAATGGTTCTCTTTTACCGGGGATGGCGAGGTTCAAGTTTTCAAACAAGCCCGGAGGGTTGACGGCGTGTGGTTTCTCCGCTTGCCCTTCATTGCGGTAAACGAGTGCTGCTCAGGGTGCCGTTGCTGACGGACGCCATAAGGGTGAATCAATGCTTGCCGGGGAAGGCAGCAATATTCGCGCTGCTGCGGCGCCTAAGCGGTACACGCAGATATTCGAAGCGGCTGTTTCTCCGCAGGTGAACAGCAGGTATTGCCCATCATCGAGCCAATCTGGCTGCCGTTGCCCTCCAGGAACACGGGGCAGGCTGGTCTCTTCCAACGTGGCCAATTGTAAGATGAACAAAGCCCATTCATTGTCCACCCTCCTGGCAAAGGCCACAGCGCGACCGTCGGGGGAGAAACGCGGAGAATCCTCAAACTCAGGGGTATTGGTCAGTTTTTGGATAATGCCTGAATCGAGCTCCAGTAACAGCAGGTCGCTGCCCGCGTTGTTTTGGGTAACGAAGACCAGCCGATTGCCATCTGGGGCAACGCGGGCCTGGCTGAGCGGGTTGCCATCCTGATAGACCACCCGGTTCTCACCTGTAGCCAGGGTCAGTTCAACCAAACTGTTTGAACCGTCAAGATCTGTGTAAGGAAAATACAGTTCTCTGCCCCCATCACCCCAGTCTCCGCACCGACTGCTGCCTGGCAGCGCCGTGGTAAGCGGGGTGAGCGTTCCATCCAGCGCGATGGTATACAGGTCTGTCAGGCCGCTGTCGTCGCGCGGCAGTTGAGCCAGCAAAAGGTCGCCATCCGCTGACCAGGCGCAAAGTTCCAGCCCATCCAGCTCGGCGAGGGCTGCGGATGTCAATTCTGGCAGCTGCAGGAGATTTACGATATCCCCTCCATCCCCTCCACCGCGTGAAACAAACGCCAGAGAGCCCGTTAGCGGTGCTTCAGCGGGAGATGTGGCGGTGGGAGTCGCCGTGGCTGTACGTGTGGGCCACAGCGATGGGGTTGGAGAAAATGTGTGGGTTACCGTGGGCGTGGGTGTGGACGAAGGAGTGGCAGTTGGCAGAGGGCTGGAGGTTGACGTTGCGGTCGGTGTGTCTCTCGGTGTGGAGGTCGCCCTGGGGGAGGGTGTGTTGGAGGGAGTATAGGTTGGTAGCGGTGTCCGGGTGGGTCTGGGGGTGAAAACCTTCACATACCAGGTAGGAGTGGGGTCCGCTGGTCTTGTGGTAAGCGGAAAGTAATACATCCCCCCCTCGTCTTCCAGTACAGGTTGGGGGGATTTGCCCGGCAACCCGGCTTTGACCACGCTGGTGGCTGAGAGGGGTGGAAAACCGCTCTTCCCCGGCGGCAACCCAGTAGCGGAGGGAGTGTTCTGCCTTTGCGCCGCGCCCCCTGGCGTGGTAGCCCCCCTATCCGCGGAGGTTTGACCTGGCGTGAGCAGGGTGGGATGAGGTGCGGTGATTCCGCTGCCCACGCCATTGTTTATGGAAGCACCGGCGGGGGTTTCCGGGCGAAAGTTGAAGGAACGCATCAACAGCAGCCCCCCCACAAGCGCCCAGGCCAACGCCGCGCCGATGAGTTGTTTACGGCTGATGTCAACCTTCCCTAATCGCATTGTGCTTTTTCTCCGCCGGGCGATGATGCCGGGCTTCAGCCCCGGCATCATCATTTACGATGGAGTGACCCCGTTTTGTTTTTCTAGTACGGGAAGATGACTTTTTGATTACTGTTGCAGGAGTTCTGGGGCGTGTAAGTGATTGCACCCGTCTTCCCGCTGCTGATGGTCGCGCCTCTCCACCACCTCGTGTTACAAGCCCCGCCGGCAACTTGGTTAGGCATCCGGTTGAACAACTTGATTACCCCGTCCTTCCAGATGTACAGGTACGGTACGTAAGCTGCGCCCATAACTGGAATCTTAGGAGTTGTTGATTTGCCGTCATGGTCGAAGGTCGAGCCATTATCTGTCACGCCAATCACATAATCGCCCGGGTAATAGGGTAAGGCAGGGTTGGCTGCCAGAGGAGCGTGCGCCTTGCGCGAGCTGATGGTGATATTTTCAACAGGTGCTAAATCCTTGACACCGCCCTCCCGTTTGTAACGCGCGAAGGGGAAGTAGTTCATCGAACCCTTCGGGTCACTCTCAAGATAACCATAACTATTACCCAGCCAGCCGACGATGAACGGAGCTGGCTGGTTGCCATCCAGTGGGTTGGGCACACCGGGCAGCCACACATAGAGGTCCAGGTCATTTAAAGCGTTCTGATACTGGTATTGCGTATTTACATTCCACCCCGTTACCACTTCCAGGTTAGTGGATTTTGGCGGAAGAGCTGCTGGTACGGGAAAGACAAAGGTGGCTGGGTAAACCCGACGCGAATTGTTGTGCTGGAGGGCCTCCTGCGGGCTTGATGTGTAGCCCGATTTGCTCACCTTATAGGTATGCTCGTTATTCCACCAGAAAGGCGTGCCGTCAGTAGGCGCCGGCAGGTTGATCACCGTCGTCCAGTCACGGTTTATGCTTTCCAAAGGGGTTATCACCGCTGAACCTAATAGTGTTTTCCCCTTATAAACCTGGAGCGCCGCGCCATCGAGACCCACTCCAGTGCTGGCATCGAGAATATACGCTTCCACAGCGTAGCGATCCAGCAGGTTGGCGATATTGACGATGTGTCTTCCATTCATCACGGCTGGCCAGCAACTGCCGTCACCGCTAACAGCCCAACCGCTGTTGACCACCGCGTTAAACACCTCCACATTGGTGGATTTAGGTTTGTAGCCCCACCTTCGCGCGGCAGCCGCGGCTACAAACGGCGCTGCCATGGAGGTGCCGCTCATCTCCCCATAGCGGGAGGGCGTACCTCCATAATAGTTTTTATAGAATGGTTTGTCATACGGTAGGGTGGAAAAAATACCTGTTCCTGGGGCGATGATATTCACCCAGTTACCGTAGTTGGAATAACTCGCTCGGCATCCTCTATTAGAGGAAGTACCTGAGGCGGCGACTGACAGCACCTTGCCAGGATAAGTTAATGACAACCCTGCGGGGTAAGAAATGGTAGCTGTATTATCGTTGCCTGCAGCAGCAACCACCAGTTTCCCCTTGGTATTCACGGCGTAAGCAACGGCATTATCAATTGCCAGTGAGTAAACAGTGCTACCCAAGCTTATATTGAGCACCTTCACATCGCTACGGTTGGCGCAAAAGTTGATGCCCGCGGTAATGTCGAAATTGGTGCCCCAGCCCTGGGCACCCAGTACTTTTACAGCCACAACCTTCGCGTTTGAAGCGCCAGCGATGCCGATCTTATTGTTTGGCTTGGCAGCGATGATGCCCGCCACATGCGTGCCGTGCCCGTTGTCATCCATCGGGTCTGTGTCAGCGTTCACAAAGTCATAGCCCTTGATGATATTGCCCGATAGATCAGGATGGAGGTAATCCACTCCGGAATCCAGCACGCAAACTCCCGCGCTGGCAGTGGTGTTGGGCGAAACCACATCCGCGTCAACGTAATCCCAGCCCCAGTTCGACCATAGATAGGGATCATTGGGATAAGTCGCTGTGATATTCCCGCCTAGTTCCGACTTCAGGTTCTGAAGGTAAGAGACCGGGATCACCATGGTCTCTTCTTCGCCGGTTTCAGAGGAGACAGAAGTTCTGAACACGAATTCATGCTCCAGCGTATCCTGCTCTGGGGGGACTTCGGGCGATGGGATTCTGTACACGTAGTTGGGTTCCGCGAAGAGCACGTTCGAATTCGCCTCAATGGTCTCTATCAGTTGGCTTATGTTCACACTGGCGTCGCCGCGCAGCAGCGCCATTCCCTCTTTGGAGACTTTCACCGCCGTTGTTTGCGTACGCCCTGCCAGGTCAGCCGCGCTGGCGGCGTACTCGTTTACCTTCATGCCAGGTTTGAACATGACCACCACTTCACCGGGGATGAATTCGCCGGGGTCAGCGGGCGGTTCTACTTGGGCGTTGACCGGTTTCGCTGAAAGCGTCATCGACAACATAAAACAAAAAACCATAAAAAGGCTGAAAACTTTGTAGAGTTTCATCAGTGTGCTCCTTGGTTTGAAAAGAGATGACCTTCACAATGCCTGGCGCGATTAAACGCTTAACTTGAAATGACCTCCCTATAGACACCTCCCCTGAACGTTAAGATGGCCTTTGCTTTGAATTCACAGTGTGATACTAACATCAAATAATGTAGCATAATCGAATATAAAATACAATCGTTTTGCTCTATGGAATGTAGGCACAAATATCCATAAAATAGAGTGACCATATTGAGCTCCTGTCACCATTGAAGCTGGTAAACCCAACCGGGAAAGGGGTTCTCAAAGTCAGACCAAGCAGACCAAATGAGAATCACTAGAAGAACATTGGTCGGAAAGCAGCCTGGAAATAATGAGAGACAGGTGGCAGATTCATCCGGATAAAAATCACACCTCGACGCAGAAGTCCTATTAAAACTGGAAAAACCAGGCATCAATCTTAAATGGTGAGTGGAATGGGGTTAAGAGGGGCCTGCAGCGAGAAAGACATAAATCGGGAGAAGTGAGAGCAGTTAACAGCAGTACAGGTGATAAACAATCAGGCAGCACCATAGGCGTTTATCCATAATCAATCACATCCCCCAACCTGCACGGCCCGACCGTAATAGACTTTGGATGAATGCCCTAGGTAAAATCGTTGCTGACCAGCCTTCTCACTTTTTACGATCTATGATTCATTTAACAATAATAGAGAAATTCATCTAAAAATTCGAATAACATAGAGATGTTCTCACAAATATCCCGCAAAAACAAGGAATGCGAAGACGGCGATTACCTCATTCAGGATGCCGATTATCTCAAACCCAGTGTGCTTCGTAGTAAAAAAACTGTCAGGCATAGGGATAAGCGCAGCTTGAATCAGGTTTTCAAACACACCCGGAGGGTTGACGGCGTGTGGTTTCTCCGCTTGCCCTTCATTGCGGTAAACGAGTGCTGCTCAGGGTGCCGTTGCTGACGGACGCCATAAGGGTGAATCAATGCTTGCCGGGGAAGGCAGCAATATTCGCGCTGCTGCGGCGCCTAAGCGGTACACGCAGATATTCGAAGCGGCTGTTTCTCCGCAGGTGAACAGCAGGTATTGCCCATCATCGAGCCAATCTGGCTGCCGTTGCCCTCCAGGAACACGGGGCAGGCTGGTCTCTTCCAACGTGGTCAGTTGTAAGATGAACAACGCCCATTCATTGTCCACCTTCCTGGCAAAGGCCACAGCGCGACCGTCAGGGGAGAAACGCGGAGTATCCTCTAACTCAGGGGTATTGGTCAGTTTCTGGATAATTCCTGAATCGAGCTCCAGTAACAGCAGGTCGCTGCCCGCGTTGTTTTGGGTAACGAAGACCAGCCGATTGCCATCTGGGGCAACTCGGGCCTGGTTGAGCGAGTTGCCATCCTGATAGACTACCCGGCTCTCACCTGTAGCCAGGGTCAGTTCAACCAAACTGTTCGAACCGTCAGGATCTGTGTAAGGAAAGTACAGTACCTTGCCCTCATCACCCCAGTCTCCGCACCCGCTGCTGCCAGGCAGCGCCGTGGTAAGCGGGGTGAGCGTTCCATCCAGCGCGATGGTATACAGGTCTGTTAGGCCGCTGTCGCCGCGCGGCAGTTGAACCAGCAAGAGGTCGCCATCCGCTGACCAGGCGCAAAGTTCCAGCCCATCCAGCTCGGCGAGGGCCGTAGATGTCAATTCTGGCAGCTGCAGGAGATTTACGATATCCCCACTATCCCCCCCGCCGCGTGAAACAAACGCCAGCGAGCCCGTTAGCGGTGCTTCAGCGGGAGATGTGGCGGTGGGAGTCGCCGTGGCTGTATGTGTGGGCCACAGCGATGGGGTTGGAGAAAATGTGTGGGTTAGCGTGGGCGTGGGTGTGGACGAAGGCGTGGCAGATGGCAGAGGGCTGGAGGTTGGCGTTGCGGTCGGTGTGTCCCTCGGTGTGGAGGTCGCCCTGGGGGTGGGTGTGTTGGAGGGAGTATAAGTTGGTAGCGGTGTCCGGGTGGGTCTGGGGGTGAAAACCTTCACATACCAGGTAGCAGTGGGGTTGGCCGGTCTTGTGGTTAGCGGAAAGTAATACATCCCCCCTTCGTCTTCCAATACAGGTTGGGGGGATTTGCCCGGCAACCCGGCTGTGACCACGCTGGTGGCTGAGGCGGGTGGAAAACCGCTCTCCCCTGGCGACAACCCGGTGGCGGATGGAGTGTTCTGCCTTTGCGCCGCGCCCCCTGGCGTGGTAGCCCCCCTATCCGCGGAGGTTTGACCTGGCGTGAGCAGGGTGGGATGAGCTGCGGTGATTCCGCTGCCCACGCCATTGTTTATGGAAGCACCGGCGGGGGTTTCCGGGCGAAAGTTGAAGGAACGCATCAACAGCAGCCCCCCCACAAGCGCCCAGGCCAACGCCGCGCCGATGAGTTGTTTACGGTTGATGTCAACCTTCCCTAATCGCATTAACCTTGTTCTTTGCCGGGCGATGATGCCGGGGCTGAAGCCCGGCATCATCGTTTACGATGGAGTGACCCCGTTTTGTTTTTCTAGTACGGGAAGAGCCCCAATGTGCTATCGCTGCAGACGTTCTGGGGTGTGTAAGTGATTGCGCCCGTCTTCCCGCTGCTGATGGTCGCACCTCTCCACCAGCCCTCGTTGCATTCATCTCCAGCATCCTGGTAGGGCATCTGGTTGAAAAACTTGATAACCCCGTCTTTCCAGATGTACAGGTACGGTACATAAGCTGCGCCCATAACCGGGATCTCAGGAGTTCCTGCATCGTCATCATGGTCGAAGGTCTGACCCCAATCTGTCACACCAATCACATAATCGCCCGGGTAATAGGGTAAGGCAGGATTAGCAGCCAGAGGGGCGTGCGCCTTGCGCGAGCTGATAGTGGTGCTCTCAACCGCCAAATAATCAACCCCACCACCCTCTCGTTTCAAATGAGCGAAGGGGAAGTAGTTCATCGAACCTGTACCGTCTCCCTCAAGAAAACCAAAACTAATACCCTCTGGACCGACGATGAACGGAGCTGGCTGGCTGCCATCCAGCGGGTTGGGTACACCGGGCAGCCACACATAGAGGTCCAGGTCCGGTCTTGCTTCCTCTATGTTATAATCCCAGTTTCCATAGTTTTCATTCCACCCCATTACCACTTCCAGGTTCGTGGATTTTGGCGGAAGAGCTGCCGGTTCGGGCAACATAAAGGAGGCTTCGGAATACCAACGCATATTGTTGTGCTGGAAGACCTCCTGCGGGCTTGATGTGTAGCCCGATTTGCTCACCTTATAGGTATGCCCGTTACACCAACACCAGAAAGGCGAGCCGTCAGTAGGCGCCGGCAGGTTGATCACCGTCGTCCAAGCGGTGTAATACTTGAATTCGTCCAGGATTTTGTATCGACTTGAAATGTAACCCCAATCATAAGGAGTTACAACTGCTGAACCTAATAGGGTTTTCCCCTTGTAAACCTGGAGCGCCGCGCCGTCGAGACCCACTCCAGAACTGGCGTCGTGAATCCCCGCTTCCACGGCGTAGCGATCCAGCAGGTTGGCGATATTAACGATGTGTCTTCCATGCATTGAGATTGGCCAGCATCTGTCGTCCCCCAAAACATCCCAACCGCTGTTGACCACCGCATCAAACACCTCCACATTGGTAGATTTGGGTTTATACCCCCACCTTCGCGCGGCTGCCGCGGCTACAAACGGCGCCGCCATGGAGGTGCCGCTCAACGTCCCATAGCGGGGGTTCATCCCTTCAAAATAGTTCATATAGAAGGGTTTATCGTACGGCAGGGTGGAAAAGATATCCGTTCCCGGGGCGATGATATTCACCCAGTTACCGTAGTTGGAGTAATTCGCCCGGCAGGACTCATCCTCTAAAAACCATTCCTCATATACATCATCCCATTCGAGGGATCCAGAGGCGGCGACTGACAGCACCTTGCCAGGATAATCTAATGACAATGCCGCGGGGTAAGAAGGCGTATCTGTATTACCATTGCCTGCAGCAGCAACCACCAGTTTCCCCTTGGTATTCACGGCGTAAGCAACGGCATTATCAATTGCCAGTGAGTAACCGCCACCCAGGCTCATGTTGAGCACCTTCACATCGCTGCGGTTGGCGCAAAAGTTGATGCCCGCGGCAATGTTATAACTGGTGCCCCAACCCTGGGCTCCCATTACTTTTACAGCCACAACCTTCGCGTTTGAAGCGCCAGCGATGCCGATCTTATTGTTTGGCTTAGCGGTGATGATGCCCGCCACATGCGTGCCGTGCCCGTTGTCATCCATCGGGTCTGTGTCAGCGTTCACAAAGTCATAGCCCTTGATGATATTGCCCGATAGATCAGGATGGAGGTAATCCACTCCGGAATCCAGCACGCAAACTCCCGCGCTGGCAGTGGTGTTGGGCGAAACCACGTCCGCGTCTACGTAATCCCAGCCCCAGTTCGACCACAGGTAGGGATCGTTGGGATAAGTCGCTGTGATCTTCCCGCCGCGCACTGACTTCAGGTTCTGAAGATAAGAGACCGGGATCACCGTGGTCTCTTCTTCGCCGGTTTCAGAGGAGACAGACGTTCTGAACACGAATTCATGCCGCAGCGTATCCTGCTCCGAAGAGACTTCGGGCGATGGGATCCTGTACACGTAGTTGGGTTCCGCGTAGAGCACGTTCGAGTTCGCCCCAATGGTCTCAACCAGTTGGCTGATGTTCACACTGGTGTCGCCGCGCAGCAGCGCCATTCCCTCTTTGGAGACTTTCACCGCCGTTGTTTGCGTACGCCCTGCCAGGTCAGCCGCGCTGGCGGCGTACTCGCTTACCTTCATGCCAGGTTTGAACATGACCACCACTTCACCGGGGATGAAATCACCGGGGTCAGCGGGCGGTTCTACTTGGGCGTTGACCGGTTTCGCTGAAACCGTCATCGACAACATAAAACAAAAAACCATAAAAAGGCTGAAAACTTTATAGAGTTTCATGAGTGTGCTCCTTGGTTTGAAAAGAGATGACTTTCACGATGCCAGGCGCGATTAAAGGCTTAACTTGAAATGACCTCCCTATAGACACCTCCCTCGAACGTTAAGATGGCCTTTGCTTTGAATTCACAGTGTGATACTAACATCAAATAATGTAGCATAAACGAATAAAAAATACAATCGTTTTGCTCTATGGAGTACAGGCAAAAATTTCCATAGAAGAGAGTGACCATATTGAGCTCCATTCACCATTGAAGCTGGCAAACCCAACCGAGAAAGGGTCTTTCCAGGCACATCTTCCATGGGTGGGTCGGGGTGCCTGTTACATTTCACCCTGGTATAAACCAGGCAAACGGCGTCCCTATTGAAGAATTCAGGTGTTTTTACTAGAATAACAGTAAAGGAGGTTATGATGGCAAGCGCAGAATCTGTCGTTCGTGAACTTCTTGACCTGGCGCAGGTCAAAGTCAACGGTCCCGACCCCTGGGATATCCAGGTGCACAACCCCGCTTTTTATGATCGCGTGCTGCGCGACGGCACCCTTGGACTTGGAGAATCCTATATGGAAGGCTGGTGGGATTGCCCTGCCATTGACCAGTTCATCACCCGCGCCTTGCTCGCCAGGCTGGATGAAAAGGTCAAAAACGAATCTCGTTTTTTGCTGCAGGCGCTCAGATCTCGTCTTTTCAACCGCCAGTCTAGAGGCAGGGCGTTTGAAGTAGGCATCAAGCATTACGACCTGGGCAACGATCTCTATCAGGCGATGCTCGATAAGCGCCTGGTGTACACCTGCGGCTACTGGAAAGACGCCAAAAACCTGGATGACGCCCAGGAAGCCAAGCTGGACCTTGTTTGCCGTAAAATTGGCGCCCATCCCGGTATGCGCATCCTTGAGCTGGGCTGCGGCTGGGGTTCCTTTGCGAAATTCGCCGCTGAAAAATATGGCGCCGAGGTGTTGGGCGTGACCGTCTCCAAAGAACAGGTGGCGCTGGGTATGGAATTGTGCAAGGGGCTGCCGGTGGAGCTGCGCCTGCAAGATTATCGCGAGGTCAGCGGGACATACGACGCGGTCATTTCCATCGGCGTGATGGAGCATGTGGGTTACAAGAACTACCGCGATTATATGCTGGTGGTTGACCGCTGCTTGAAACCAGAAGGTATCGGCTTCTTTCACACTATCGGCAGCAACCGTACGATCACCCGCGGTGAACCGTGGACCGACCGCTACATATTTCCCAATGGTGTGCTGCCTTCCATCAGCCAGCTTGGCAGGGCAATGGAAGGGTTGTTCGTGGTCGAAGATTGGCATAATTTTGGGCCGTATTACGACCCGACCCTGATGGCCTGGAGCGCCAATTTTGAAAAAGCCTGGCCAGCCCTCCAACCCAGGTATGGCGATATTTTCTACCGTATGTGGCGTTATTACCTGCTCACCAGCGCCGGCGGTTTTCGTTCTCGACACCAGCAGTTGTGGCAGGTGGTCTTCACCCGCCAGGGCAACCCGCAGCCAGCCTGCCGTTTGAGTTGAGAGACGATGCTGCGCACAGAAGTCCTCATTGTCGGCGGCGGCCCGGCTGGCTCTGCCTGCGCCTGGCAACTCAAGCAGCACGGGGTTGAATTCATCCTGCTCGACCGCGCAGAATTTCCACGCCCCAAGGTCTGCGCCGGCTGGGTCACCCCGCGCGTGCTGCGCGATATCCAGCTTGACCCCGCCACCTACCCCGGCAACTTTTCAGTATTCAACCAGTTTCAAATCGAGCTAAAGGGTCTACGTTTCACCCTGCAAACGCGCCAGTACGCCATTCGCCGTGTGGAATTTGACCAATGGTTGATCAACCGCGTGCGCGCACAAGTCATCACCCACCAGGTGAAAGAGATACGGCAGGAAGGTGAGCATTATATTGTAGACGAAGAATACAGCGCTCGTTACCTCATCGGCGCAGGCGGCACGAATTGCCCGGTGAAACGCGCTCTTTTTGAGCCTGAAGGTCAGCCAGCCCGCGGCAGCCTGATCGTCGCCCAGGAAGAGGAATTTGTTTACCCGGGCGCCAGCCGCCTGTGCCACCTCTGGTTTTTGCAACAAGGTTTACCTGGCTACGCCTGGTATTTCCCAAAATCGGAAAACGTGGTGAACGTGGGCGTAGGCGGGTCGGCCGCGAGGTTTAAGCAGCGCGGAGATACCCTCCGGCGCCATTGGGAACTGCTCACCGAAAGGCTGTATGCATATGGGTTGGTCCGCGACCACCCCTTTAATCCGCTCGGTCATTCGTATTACCTGAGAGCCGCGCAACCACTCCTCAGAAAAGGAAACGCCTTGTTGATTGGCGACGCGTTGGGGGTTTCCACGCTGGACATGGGAGAAGGGATTGGTCCATCCATCCAGAGCGGTATTAACGCTGCCATGGCGATCATCAACCACGCGCCCTACACGCTGGATGGCATTTCCCGCTACTCGTTTCCTTCGCTTCTGCGGCTCCAACGCTGAATGGGCTGTTCCTTTATCTCCCAAAATACTGCAGTCTATGCTATAACTGTCCAGGCAACATCTGCGGATTCTATATGGCCAGGGTGATCCCAATCGCGCAACGTATCAGTAAGGCGCGCATGCTCATGCAAAAAGCGCGTGACCTGCCGCTTCCAGCTGAACAGGGCTGGCTGGATTTTTCCTATGCCGCTAATGTCAGGGATATCTTACGCCAGGCGCGCGATCTTCTCAAATTTATCCAGTTCATGCCTAACGCCTCACCTGAAGCCAAGCGCGAGGCGGAAGATCTCCTTCTTGAAATCAACCGCGCGGAAAAAGAAATTCTGCACAAATCCTGAATCATAAGGCGAAAAAATGAGCGACAAAACCTCCAGAAGTAAAGCCGTCAGGCAAAAAAGCAAGAGACGCAGCCGGGAGTATTCCGACCTGACGTTGATCCTCATCGTTTTACTGGTGCTGGCAGTGGCCATTGTGGGCGGATATGCGATCAAATCTCGCCAGGTTGCCAGGGTTTCACCGACTGCTGCTGTGATAAACTACAAACAATACTCCGCAGCGCCGCCGATGATCATCGACCCCGCCAAACAATACCAGGCAACGGTCAAAATGGCGAAAGGCGGTGAGTTCGTCATCCAGCTTTACCCCGACAAAGCCCCGGTAACGGTCAACAGTTTTGTGTTTTTAGCCCGTGAAGGCTACTTTGACGGCGTCACCTTCCACCGCGTGATCGCCGGCTTTATGGCGCAAACAGGCGATCCCTCGGGCACCGGCAGCGGCGGCCCGGGATACCAGTTTGAAAATGAAGACAGCGACCTGGTGTTTGATAAGGAGGGCGTCGTGGCTATGGCAAACGCTGGGCGCGATACCAATGGCAGCCAGTTTTTTATCACTTATGCCCCGGTTGAGCGCCTGAACGGCGATTACACCATTTTTGGGCAGGTCATCAGCGGCATGGAAGTGGTAAAGGGCATCACCAGGCGCGACCCGCAAACCAATCCCAAATTCAGCGGTGATGTGATTGAAAGCATCACTATCACAGAGCAATAAATTGACAGACAGCGAACTGTCATTTAATTATTCCACCGCGGTGTAACCGAGTTTTCGCGCGCCATCGATCAGATCTTTCACCGTGACATTGCTTTCATCAAAGGTCACGGTCATTTTACTCTTATAGTAAGAAGCCTCCACGCGGATAACGCCCGCGAGAAGGTCCTCTAGTTCTTGCAGGCGCAGCGCGCAGCTTGAGCAATGCATATCCGTAACCCGCAACTCAACTCGTTTCATTTTATCCCTCTGGTGACAGGTCAAAAATGATTTCGCCGCTGTACATCCCCATGGAACAGGTGAAGGGCAAAATCGTACCTGGTTCTTGCGGCGGAATCCGCACTTTCTCCTCGCCGGTGGCGGATAAAATCACGCCATAATCCAGCGCCGGGATCAAGAATGCGCGTGAACAGGAATGAACCTCATTGGTAACAAGGGTTAAAGTTAGCGGAACACCCGCCGGCGCGTGCAGTCGCTTTGGGCGGTAACCCCTATCGACCACATTCAAGACAAGATCAGTGCTTGGTGTTGCCGATGCCTGCCCTTGATGGCGCATCTCCAATGCGCTGACAACACTCTCCGCCAGCCTGCTGAACGAGTAGCGCGAACCCAGCAGGTTTAAACCACTGTTCACTGCCAGTAAGCCGAAAACGATCAACACGACCGCGGCAATGCGGGTGAAATATTTCTCGGTAAGCGCACCCAGTTTGGTAGCGAAATAAGATAACAGGAAAAACACCGGGCTTGCACCAAGTGTAAAGGCAAACATCAGCGCCGCCCCGCCAAGCACATCTCCCGTGGCAATCGCTGCCGCCATCATCGTTTGCGTTACCCCGCAGGGGATCAGCACAGTCATCGCTCCCAGCATGATGGGCGTGGTGAAACTGCCTGCCTGGCGGGTTTTCTTACGGATAAGCCTGGTGATGAACGCGGGCGGTTCAAAGGTGAAATAGCGGAATAACGGGTGGACGTTCAACATGCGTAACGCGTTACCGATAATGAAGAAGGCGATGATAAATTGAAGTATCGCCTGCGAAAGTGGATTTAACTGGAATAACTTACCAAGCCCGCCCAGCAGCCCTCCAAGAATGGTGTAAGCGGCGAGTTTGCTGATAAGGAAAAGAAAAATGGGCAGGCCGATGTTCCACTGATTCCTGCCGCCCTGTTTTCCCAGCAGGTCTTTTTCGATCAGCTGCGCCAGTGAGCTGGCCAACAAGCCGCCCTGCACCGCCATGCAGCTTAGCCCGCCTGTTGTAAAACCGGTGATCAACGCCGCGATCAAAGCCGCCATAAGTTACCCTGAGCTCAATCCATACAAAAAGATACCATCTCTAATTACGAGATATTATATCCATTTAATCTTAAATTAAGCCTGTCTTCTTTCGGTTTTTTTTTTAGTTTCAGGCAAAGGGATAATCCAATGTAAGTTTCCCTATCCCCGGGTTACCAGCGGGATACTCCTGCTCACCTGCATGGATGATCTGCTAACCTGCCAGCACTGCCATGCCCAGGTCTACTATTTCTTGAACCTGTTCAACGCTATCCAACCGTCCGTGGTGCGTACTGATTTGAGTTCCAGCCGCTGAAAACTTGAGAACTGGCAGCTCCTTACCTTTCCAGCGCAGCAACGCGTTTTCAAGGTTGTAAGTTAACACCTGCTCAACGCCTTCCTGGTTGATAGCCCACACGGAATAACGTTCACTGAACGAGCTGCGCCCGGCTTTCATCTCAACCAGGCTCGCGGCCTGGTCTGCTTCGTCTCCCAGCATCAGTTGCAAGGCTTTGCGCAGCATCAGACTGTTGAGCGCTCCCAGTTGTGCGTGGGGTAATTTAGGTCCAATCATCACCAGCCCGTGCGTGGAAGATACACGGTCTGTCAACCAGCGGTTATGATACGCCACGGTCGACGAACCTATCTCACCGGTTCGATAGTCAGAATAGACCAGCGACTCCAGCGTCCATTCAGGCGCCCGCAGGATGAACCCCGTGTTTTTACCCTGGTTTACTTTCTCATAGCGCCAACCCTTGCGCTGAGCCAGCTGTAAAAGAGCGGCTTCTTTCTCTCTTTTCTTCTTCCCGGTGATGAAGAAGATGGCAGCCACGATCAACGCGGTGACCACAACGACTATCGCTGAAACGAAAAGATCATCCATTTTTCTCTCCTGGTAAGTTGATAAGGATGGATATCATGTCTTCATATTATATAGAAAGAGCGCAGGTTGAACAATCAGGCTTAAATAACTGTGCGCACAGCTGCCAGGCACATCTGGATTGTCTCAAGCAAGCCGCAGGGATAAGGTTATAATGAGGGTCAATTTACAAGCGGAGGATAGAAACATGCAGGAACTGCTAGAGCATCTAAACTCGATAAATCGCGAACAGCTTCTGCTTTTAGAAGGCATGAGCCCTGAACTGCTGGAGCGCTTGCTGTCTTCGAGACCCTTCTCATCCAGAGAAGATATCCTCCAGGTTGAGGGTGTTACCCCTGACCTGCTTTCTGCCTGGGAGAATAACCTGCATTCCGAGCGAAAGACCGAAAATGATTCCTCCGAACCGGCGGTGAAGAAAGGTGGGAGCGCAGGGAGAGTGATTTTGCGTGTATTGACTGCGCTCCTCATCCTGGCGGCGCTCGCCGCGGCAGCCTATTACGGCATTCCTTACTTCCGCGAGAAGATCCTGAAACCGCTTGAATCCAACACCAGTCGGGTTGGCGAACTGGCCGCCACCCAGGCAGCGGATACCAGTCGCTTTGAAGCGGACCTCAGCGCGCTGCAGGAGGAATTCACCAACCTGCAGGGACAGGTCTCCGCCTTGCAGACCCAGGCAGCAGCAGCCAGTAAATCCATTGATTCGCACTCCGCTAGCCTGAACGAGCTTTCAGAGTTACAGGCAACGCTGCGCGCCGAAATGTCGCAGCAAAATAATGCGCTGCTGGCGAATATGGATGAACAACTGACGCTGACCAGGGCGCTGGAACTGCTGTCGCGCAGCCGGTTGTACCTGTCGCAGAACAATTACGGCATGGCGCGCGCCGATGTGTTAGCCGCGCGCAACCTGCTCTTGCCGCTTGTAGGAAGCGTATCCGCGCAAAAAGCCGATGGTCTGCGCGTGGTCATTGACCGGTTGGACATGGCCCTGAGAAACCTCCCGGCTTACCCTGTGGTTTCCGTGTTCGATGTGGATACCGCGTGGCAGATGTTGGTGGACGGCTTGCCTTCTATTCCTGAACCCGCGGTGACCCCTATGCTCATCACGCCGACCCCGCAACCAACGCCCCTGCCGGAGAACACAGCGCCGGTGCCGATGCAGACACAACCGGTGGCTCCCAGCGCCACCCCATAACCGAAGCGCCCGCTGACGAGGTATGCCGCCAGCCGTAAGGGCTGATTTTTTCACGCCCCTACCTCAATTGGTTTAAGTGGAAGTGACGCTTGTGATTAAGTGATATGATTGATGTTCTTTTCCTTTATCAAAGGCGCTCGTAAATGTTGAATATGAATTTTAAGAAGATAGCGCAAGAATTTCCACGAAAATTCTGGTCGGTGGTGGGAGTCTCTTTCATCGATCGTGTGGGTGGGACGATGCTCTTCCCATTTTTTGCGCTGTATATTACGCAAAAATTCCATGTGGGCATGACCCAGGCTGGCGTGGTGCTGGGATTGTTTTCCGTCTTTGGTTTGGTCGGGCAGATGATCGGAGGGGCGCTGACCGATAAATTCGGACGCCGCAAGTTGATCATCTTCGGTTTGGTCTTCAGCGCGCTCAGCACATTGACCTTGGGCTTCATCAATACCTTTTCCGCTCTCATCCCGTTGGCGATAGGCGTGGGGCTGCTATCTGACATCGCCGGCCCGGCGCACGCAGCCATGATCGCGGACATTCTGCCCGAAAACCAACGCCAGGAGGGTTTTGGTATTCTGCGTGTGGTCGGAAATCTCGCCTGGATTTTCGGTCCCACCATCGGCGGTTTTGTCGCCGGTAAATCCTTCCTGGCTCTCTTTATTATCGATGCAGCCATCAGCAGCCTGGTGGCTTTGCTGTTCTACCTGCTCATCCCTGAAACCAAACCACAGGATCAGCCGGGCGAAAAATCAGAAAGCTTGCTGGTCACTTTCAAAGGATATATCCAGGTGCTGCGCCATGGGGCTTTCATCGCCTTTATGGCTGCCGGTATACTGATGGGGCTGGTTTACCAGCAGATGTATAATTCGCTTTCTGTTTACCTCCGCGACAACCACGGCATCGACCCCAAAGGGTATGGTTTTTTACTCACCGCCAGTGCCATCGTGGTTATTCTCTTCCAGTTCAGCATGACACGCTGGATTAAAAAGAAACCCGCCTTTAAGATGATGGCGTTGGGGACACTGTTTTACATGCTGGGGTTCAGTATGTTCGGTTTCGTCGGTCAGTACTGGTTGTTCGTTCTGGCAATCATGATCATCACCACCGGAGAGATGATCGTGGTACCCACCAGCCAGGCGCTGGCAGTGAACTTCGCCACGGAAGATATGCGCGGGCGCTATATGGGTGTTTTCGGAATTACCTGGATGCTCCCTGCCACTATCGGCCCGGGGGCTGCCGGGCTCATCCTTGATCATTTCAACCCAAACCTGCTGTGGTACCTCGGTGGAGTGTTGTGCGCCATTTCAGCGCTGGCTTACTACGGATTGCACCTGAAGATTGGCGCGCAAGAGCGCTTTCAGCCGGCTCAGGATGAACCCGCGGCGGTAGAAGACCCCGCGGTGTAATACCGGGTGAGAATGTTCAGGTTTCTGCCTATGAAAAGCAATAACGCAATCCAGTTTCGCAGCCTGTATGAGGGTTTTGACGCCCCGCTGACCGGGATGGACTGCGGTTTGAGGTGCGCCCCCCACAACCCACGCGGCATCCCGTTCTGCTGCGATTTGGAATACACTGTGCCAGTGGCTTACCAATCAGAGTGGTGCTATCTCAGCGGCCGCACTTCTTTATGGCGTCCCTGGCTGTCAATCCAAAAGAAAATGTTACCGAAGGTGCATCGTTGGTTCAAATGATAATGTTACCGACGGGTCCGCCTCCTTGATCAAAGTTTGAAAGATATTTACAGTAACTGATTTGTCTGAAGCTGGC
>Ga0255347_1000610_pt1 | contig 63518 bp, 55 predicted proteins | sample wastewater_treat_2_FD_192479 | JGI IMG/M metagenome (GOLD analysis project Ga0255347, IMG submission 192479) | Wastewater microbial communities from Lulu Island WWTP, Vancouver, Canada - plant24 | ecosystem: Engineered > WWTP > Wastewater > Unclassified | place: Canada: Vancouver, British...
AGGTGTAAATATTTTGAAGACAGATGGGACGATTTCTGGGATTCAATGAAACTCTCAGATTTTCTGGATCATAGATATAGCACCCATGATAAGGTAGCGTAAACCCCTACAATTCTACTGCTACCATACTCACGATCGAACAGATCCTGAAAATTATGGACAAATCAAAAATAACATATGAGCTTATTGTGGTCAATGATGGTTCAACAGACGGTACAAGAGAACTCGTGGAAAAATATATATCTGATTCAAAACCAAAAAAATTATCCCTTTGGAACCACAGTCCAAATAGAGGTTATGGCGCAAGCCTTAAAACCGGTATACGGAACGCCCGCTATCCAAACATCTGCATAACAGATGCAGACCAGACTTATCCCAATGAAGAGATACCTGCTATGTTCAACCGCTATCTGGATAACAGTCTTGATATGATAGTAGGGCAACGTGATTTTAAAAAATTGCCTACGCTCACTAAACCGGCAAAATGGGTTCTCAATAAACTTGCCAACTTCCTTCTGGGTTATAAAATTCCTGATATAAATTCAGGATTGCGTATATTTAAGCGTGATATTGCACTCAGATATTTCCCGATAATCTGTGACGGTTTTAGTTTTACTACAACAATTACACTGGCCATGATTTCAAACCATTTTATAGTTGAATACTATAAGATAGAATATTTTGAGCGTGAAGGCAAATCGAAGATTAAACCCGCCCGGGATACTCTCAATTTTATACAGCTTATTATACGGACTATCCTTTATTTTAATCCCCTGAAAATTTTTATTCCGATCAGCCTTTTTATATTTCTCATATCTATTGGTTTGTATATTATGGGGAAATGTCATATACTATTCAACGAGATGCCAGTTGATTCAATAACAATCCTCTTCCTTGCCGGTGTTCAGATTTTTGCCACAGGCCTTCTTGCTGATATGATAGATAAACGACTGGGAATGTAAGAGGTAAATTAATGGCGGATTTTAATAAATCGGTAATGCTTTTTGTATGCGGCCAGAAAAATCAGGGATTTTTAAAAAATTATATGCGTCCGAACGGATCAGTTTATCAAATGCCCGTCCTTTGTAGCATTGAGGTTCGATGTCATCCGGTCTTTAAGTTCTGAAAGGTCAAGGTTTTCGAGATTGGCATTTACAAGCGCTTCAAGATCATCAATAATTATATCTAAGTCAGCCGCGGTGGGGTGATGGTCGAAAATAAAGACAAAGTATGAATTGTAGCTTTTGGTAATACGGATTCCCAATTCTGCGAAGAAAATGCTCTGTCCATCTTTCAAAAGAATTCCGGTTTTTATGCTGTCTCCCGGATTGATGATCCCTTCATGTCTGGCAAAAAGATCATCAAAATTTTCATCATACAGCCTGTGTTCGGTATTTGAATTAATCAGTGTGCTGATGAACGAATGTATGCCGAGAAATTTAAAATATATATATGGTTTCTTCATGTTTTTCCGTCCGGTCAATAAATTTGCGTTCAGGTCTGTAGGTGCAATATAATGACAGCCGCTGACAAGGCAAGAAATAATTTATTTCATGTTATTGGTGTATATATACTTTATCCCTTTCATAGTGAGAAGGGGGTCGAGTACAGCCTTTATCTTCAGGCCGCTCATCACAGGTTCGGCAAAACCTCCGGTCAGGATCACCTGGAATTTTTTCCCATAGAATTTTTCAATCCGTGAAACAATTCCTTCAATCATGGAAACCCAGCCGTAAAAAAAGCCCGATTTGATTGCGTTTACAGTGTCTGTTGCGACAAGATTTTCCGGTTTTTCAAAAACAATTTCGGGCAGGTTCGATGCCGCTTTCGCCAGAGCCCCGATTGTTGTGCCAATACCGGGAGCGATCAGTCCTCCGGCGAAAACGCCGTCGTGGGTTAATACATCGTATGTGGCCGCGGTGCCTATGTCAATCACGACGCATCCCGGGCCGTGTTCCCTGAAAGCGGTTTCGGTATTCACAATGCGGTCAATGCCCAGTGCGGCCCTGTCTTTGTAATTAATTTTTATGCATAGTTTTGAATCATATCTGATTTCAAAGATGTCGATGCCGAAAAGATTTTTTACTGCCCTGCGGTACGGGGCGCTCAGCCGGGGCACAACGCTTGAGAAAGCGGCAGCGGTGATATCGGCGCAGATTTCGTCTGAATCGCCAAGACTTTTAATGCTTTTCATGATGGTAGTGGAAAGAGCTTTTTCACCGGCGCGCTTGTCTGTTCTGAATCTGCAGGTTTTTTCAGGAAGGACAGAATGGTCGTCATAGAGCCCGAGCATGGTGGTAGTGTTGCCCACGTCAAAACCTATGAACATGCTCAGACCTTTACCCTGAAATCGCCGAGACGCCTGATCAGACCGTCGTTTTCGATTCTGTTGAGAAGAGGCAGAATGAATTTTCGGGAAAGGCCCACTGCGTCTTTAGCTTCAGGCACTGTTATTTTGTCACGGGTGCTGAACAGCGCAAGGACTTTGTTTGTCATATCGTCGTAGACCTGTTTGTGGTAGATGATGTTTCCATCAAGGCTGATAAGAAATCCAAGCTTCACCAGATCGCGTATATCTTTTTTCTTTATGTCATCCGCGACCCGCTCAAGTTCAATGCCTTCGCCCGCCATCCGTTTCAGTTCTTCCAGAACCTTTTTTTTGGAAGCGGTAAGCGTATCCTCGGTCACAGAATCTTTCGTGAAAAAGCGCCCGTCCTTTTCAAACAGGACATCCTCTTTCTGGATCTCTTTCATCATTATGGAACATATTTCCATGGGGACGCCTGATCTGTCAGATATTTCCTTGATGTTCGGGCCGAGCTGCGATGTGACAGCGCGCCTGACTGCGTCTTTTGATTCGGTATACCATCTGTGCCAGATGACAAATTCATTGCGGGAAATTATTTTGCCGGCCTGCTCAAGGTCTGTCAGCATTTTTTCGGAAGCGCGTTTGCTGGCAGGGATAAATGAATGAATCTTTTCGCGAAGCATCCAGTTGTTTACAGCTATGTTTAGCGCTATATAATCCTCACGCGTTTTTATTTCCATTTCGGGCGTGACGGACTTGAGTCCTTTCCTGTGGACGCGGGGATTAAAGCGCGGTACTACAATCCGGCCGCCGCCGATTATTCTATATCCGCCGGGATTGGCCAGGACAAAGGGCTGTCCGGGATAGAAATAGTTTGTTTCATCGAACCTGATGCGCACAGGGGTTTCGCCCTGAAGAGTGTCCTTTTCGTCAAAGAGTATAAGTTTAGCCGTGATTGCATCGGTTCCGGTAAGCAGTTCTATGTGTGTATTATTTTTAACTTTTTTTCTGCCTCCAAGGAGTTTTGCCACGGCAATAAGATCGTCAGTCGCAGTGAAAAAATTGCTGCGGCATATAATGTTCCCCCTGCTGAGGTCTTCCATGGCAATGCCGCCAAGGTTGAGGGCTGTTCTCTGTGAAGGAATTCCCTCCTGCAGTTCCCTGTAGTGGCTTTCGATTTTTTTTATCTTTACCTCTTTAGACGCGGGGAGGACTGTGACGTTTTCGTTGTCCTTGAATATGCCGTTTTTCAGCGTGCCGGTTACAACCGTTCCGACACCCCGTGGTGAAAAGACCCTATCAATATACATGTATGGTTTTTCGGTGTCAGCAGGCCTGGCGAGCTTCTTTAAATTTTCCAGAATCATTTCTTTAAGTTCCGGTATACCCATGCCTGTTTTTGATGAAACGGGTATTATGTCCGAACCCTCGTATCTTGTGCCCGCAAGTTTTTCATTAACATCGTCGGTTACAATGCTTATCATTTCGTCGTCGCCAAGATCGGATTTGTTTATTACGACTATTATGCACTCAATCCCCAGAAGCTGCAGAACCCTGAAATGGTCTTCGGTCTGCAGCATCCATCCGTCATCAAGGGCAATTACAAGCAGCGCGATGTCGACCCCCCAGGCTCCCGCAACCATGTTGCGTATAAACCGTTCGTGACCGGGTACGTCAACGATGCTCACGGTACCGAATTTAGGGTAGTCAATGCTCGCGAACCCTATGTCAATTGTCATCTCGCGTTGTTTTTCTTCCGGCAGCCTGTCGCAGTCTGTTCCGGTCAGGGCCCTTATAAGGGATGTCTTACCGTGGTCAATGTGACCTGATGTTCCGACTATATACATTCAGTTTTCCTTTTATTTTCTGAGTACATTCCGGGCGCAGCGAAGCGCAGTTCCGGAATCTTAATGCTGCAATATGTTAAATATCAGGATTTGTGTATAATAAGTACTATTTATTTTTTATGTACTTTTCCCTGACCTGACTTAAAGTACAATCGTTATCAGTTTTCCATGACGTCCAGCCATTAACAGTTTTTCTTGGACTGCCGGCGTCATTAATACAATATAATGCTGCATACGAGGGGCTTGAGAACTGTTGATTCATAACTAGTAATGATCCATCTTCTTGAATTGTTGCAGTATAATCTTTTTTATTTCCTTTGCCTGGTTTATATGACATATAAAGAAGATCACCAGGATGAAGTAAATCATTTTCTATTAAATTGAATATTGTTACATCATAAGTTTTGATTTCGTTACTCTTATCCCCGGATTCATTCGATTCGGTATCAATATCCGGTTTGTATTCTTCTGGAAACTCATAAATAATATTGTCAGGATTTTCTAATTCAATAAATTTTTTTATAACCCATAGCTTAACATTAGATTTTAAAGTCTTCGCCCACTCTTTTAAATCTTCGGAAATTTTATCAATAGGAATACCTACAATTGGTTCTGTTTCAAGTATTTCACTTAGCACTCTTCTAATATCTATTTCGGGGATGTTTTCATCTGAAAATTTTTCTTTAATGCTGTTGTTGGTTGTGTATTGGTTTACTGACATTTCTATTAAAAGGTTTCTTGATATTTGCTGCTGAGAGGCGATAATTTGTTTTGAAATTTGCGGTGCAATATGACTCCAGACAGAATGTTTGATTAATTCGGCTTCGATGAGATACCATTTTCTATTTGATAAATCTATTGCAAATCCATCAGGAATAGTGCCTGTGCCATCAAGAGTTTTAATGAGTGTTTTCGGTAAGATAAATGAAGAAGGGCCAAACAGGTATTCGTAGTTTTCAAAGACAATTTGTTCAATTTCTTCTTCATTATTAAAATTAGATTCAATGAAACGTTTGCTTCCGGATATGATCATCTTTTCCCACCGCCCAGTCCCTTCACCGCACCAGCCAGATTCTTCATATCCTTTTCAAATACAGTGAGAAAATTCAATATAAACTTCCCCTCCTGTACAATACCGGTTACAGGCGGTATACATGAAAGGAAATAGTCATAAACTTCATCCGGCGACTTGCCGCTTGCATTCACCTCAACTCCATAGCTCTCTATCTCCTGTCCGGGCATTGAGCCGCCGCCGTAAGTTCCGTTCACCTTTACTTTTTTCAGCATGTTATTTGCCGGCCCGCACATCTTTATGAAACGGTTAACCGCCCGTGAGATATCATCGGGTTTCCGTGTGATCATGCCGCGAACTCCGATTCTCTCCTCTCTGGAGTTTACATATTCAAGCAGAGTCTCCTGAAGTATGGTATAGGTGATCTTGTCAACCCGGAGCATGCGCATCAGGGGATTTTTTCTCAGTAGAGCGATAAGGTCTTTGCGGCCTGTGATAATTCCGGCCTGGCATCCTCCTAAAAGTTTGTCGCCGCTGAAGCAGACAAGGTCCGGGCCCTGGGTAAGTTCGCTGTATACTGTCTGCTCAAAATTATGGATTGCAGTCTCGGTCAGATTGCCGCTTCCTAAGTCGCGCACAAAAATCACTCTGTCGTTTTTAAGCGATGCCAGTTCTTTCAGGGAAGGCGATTTTGTGAATCCCTCGATTTTGAAGTTTGATGTATGCGCTGAGAAGAGCATGGCCGTGTTTTCGTTTATGTTCCGGGAGTAGTCATCGGTTGTTGTTATGTTTGTTGTTCCGACCTCTACAAGTTTTGCGCCGCTATGCGCCATGATCTCGGGAATCCTGAATCCGCCGCCGATCTGGATCAGCTCGCCTCTGGAAACTATGGCCTCTTTGCCTTCGGCGAATTCTTTCAGTATGAGGAAGACGCTTGACGCGTTGTTGTTTACGATAAGGGCATCTTCGCCGCCTGTAAGCGCGCAGATCAGCTCCTCCGCGAATCCGCCGCGTTTGCCGCGCTTTTTTTCAGGTATGCTGAACTCAAGGTTGCAGTAGCCGGATATCTCTTCTCTGAGTTTCTGGAATATATCTTCACCAAGAGGAGCCCTGCCAAGGTTTGTGTGTATGACAACGCCAGTGCAGTTAATGACGCGTTGTATTTTTTCTTTGCGTTTTGCGGCGCAGGCTGACAGTATCATGGATTTGAGCGCGCCGGAATCTGTTTCTGCGCCTGCGCGTAAATTTTCCCTGAATCTTTCAGTACATCTTCTAATAATGGCGGCTACGTTGGATCTGCCGATTACAGGGATAAATGCCGCGATCTCATTCTCCTGGAGCAGTTTTTCAACCTGGGGTATGTTTCTTAAAAGTTCATTCATCAGTATGCACCCTGTCCGGATATTGTTTGTAATCTGCAATCAGAGGCGGCATATTTCAAGTAGAATTTATTTGTATTCCCGGGGTCAGAGCACATTCCCGGCTCAGAGCCTCTTCTTCGGAGGGTCAGAGCCTCCTTCCCGGGGGGGCAGAGCACATTCCCGGCTCAGAGCCTGTTCCCGCGGGGTCAGAGCGTGTTCCCGGGGGTCAGAGCATATTCCCGCGGGCTCAGAGCGTGTTCCCCCGGGGTCAGAGCATGTTCCCGGGGGCTCAGAGCACATTCCCGCGGGCTCAAAGCGTGTTCCCCGGCTCAGAGCGTGTTCCCCCGGGGTCAGAGCATGATTTCGAGGGGTCAGAGCACTCGTTCGAGGGGTCAGAGCATGATTTTGAGGGGATCAGAGCCCCTCTTCAAGAACACATAGGCAGGCGTTCAGCCTGCCAAAAGGGAGTGAATGACACACCGCGTCAGGGTCGCCTCCTTGCCATCCGTGGCACCGTGCGGGCGGGTGCCGTTTTAGGACTTCCTGTCCCGGCACCGCATTAGATCATCCTGATCGTCACATTAGTGCGTCCATGCACGTCAGATGCTTCGGGCGGCGAAGCCGGTGACGCGAAGCGTTACCGAAGCCTGGAGCAGCCCGACCTTCGCGGTACGACATCCAATTTATTACAGGAACTGTAGCGGCGCATCGCAGGGGCAGGGCATTGCCCTGCCCGAGTGCATGATGCCGTGATAAGCGAAGGGGACGCCCAACAATCCTGAATGAGCCGAAAACAATTATTGACTTTTAGAGAGATTTAAAAACATGTATAGCCCATATCATTTTCCGGAGTATTCTATGGATATCAAGGCAAGAATTGAAAAGAGCGTTCGAGAGTCGGTCTCTGAAGAACTTGGCAGCAGCATTCACCCTGAAAAATTAGAAACAGTTATCGGCCGTATAACTGAAAGGCTCGCAACCCTTATAACCCCCGATGAACTTGTACTACTAAAAATAAAACAGCACAGGGATTTGCGAAAGGAGATGGCAGTTGTTTCTGTTATTGGCGAAGACTCTGTGGGCATTGTCGCGGATGTTACACGCATCCTCGCAGAGAACCGCGCGAATATCGAGGGCATGAATCAGGCAATAGTAAGCGGGTACTTTGCCCTTATCCTGACCATTGATATTTCCGGAATGAAGGTTTCTATAGATGAACTGCAGAAACTGATGGATCAGGTCGCGGACCGGAAACACCTTAAAATATACATACAGCACGAAAATATTTTTACCAGCATGAACAGGATTTAGGAGCTGCCATGAATTTTGACGTATTTGAAATACTCGAAACAATAAAGATGAGCGCGTTAGAGAACCTCGACGTGCGCACAGTGACTCTGGGGATTAATCTTTTTGATTGCGTGACCGGTTCTATCGAAACAACAGCCCTGAAGATACGGGAGAAGATGCTAAGCCGCGGCTCAGGACTTGTTGAAACCGCGGACAGGGTTGCCGGCCGGTATGGAGTAAAAATAGTGAATAAGCGCGTTTCTCTTACGCCGCTCTCGCTTGTATTTGGCCGGGCGTGTTCAGTTGAGGAATATGTTAGCGCGGCCAGAATATTAGATGATGCGGCTAAAGAGCTGGGCATAGACTTTATTGGCGGATATTCGGCGCTGGTTCATAAGGGGATCACAGCGGCGGAAAGCGCGTTTATTGAATCTATACCCGAAGTTCTGGCCTCAACATCGCGTTTATGCAGTTCAGTTAATGTAGCCACGACAAAGTCCGGCATAAACATGGACGCGGTTCTGCGCATGGGTCATATAGTAAAAAGGACAGCGGAACTTACGGCTGACAGGCAGGCAATAGGATGCGCGAAGCTTGTGGTCTTTGCCAACATCCCCGAGGATAATCCTTTCATGGCCGGGTCTCTTCATGGGCCGGGAGAGGGTGACTGCGCGCTGAATGTCGGTGTTTCCGGCCCGGGAGTAGTTCATCGCGCTGTTGAAAGTCTTCCTCATAATGCTGACCTTGGCCTTGTTGCGGACACGGTTAAAAAGACAGCATTCAAGATCACGCGCATGGGGGAACTGGTTGGACGCGAAGTGGCAAAGGAACTCGGCGTTTCTTTCGGCACGCTTGACCTTTCCCTCGCGCCGACACCCGCAATCGGCGACAGCGTAGCCGATATACTTGAGGCAATGGGACTTGAGGCCTGCGGCACTCACGGCACAACCGCGGCTCTTGCGCTGCTTAATGATGCGGTAAAAAAAGGGGGAGCGTTCGCGTCATCTTTTGTGGGGGGACTTTCCGGCGCGTTTATACCCGTGAGCGAGGACGCGACAATGGAACTCCGCGCGGCAGAGGGCAGGCTCACTTTTGATAAACTTGAGGCCATGACAGCGGTATGTTCAGTGGGGTTGGACATGATCGCCATACCCGGCAGCACAACCGCGGATACAATTGCCGCGATTATTGCGGATGAAATAAGCATAGGTGTAATAAACTCGAAAACAACTGCAGTGCGCCTGCTCCCTGTGCCGGGAGCAGTACCCGGTGACGAAATATCGCTGGGCGGACTTCTCGGCAGGGCTAGGATTATTCCAGTTCACACTGAATCTGCTTCTCTGTTTGTACAGCGGGGCGGGATGATTCCTGCGCCTATTCAGTCGCTTAAAAACTGAAAAGATGTTTTAGTTTCAAACGCAGGCAGGAGGCCGGATAAGCGTTTGAATGCAGCCGAGATGAGGCAATGCAGCAGTAAATATTAATCGGCTGGGGGCCGAAAGGGGGCTCTGACCCCGGGGAACATGCTCTGAGCCCTGGGAATATGCTCTAAGCCCCGCGGGAAATAAATGTACAATCCTGTATTATGTCACAAAGTGATCAATATTTGTTATCTTGTTAACAAAAAATTTATGGCTAAAATATAAGACTGATCTACTAAAATTTGAGTTTTCCACAAACTTATCCACATTATCCACAAAAATATTCACATAATTAATCTTTTTCGGGGATTTTTTTGCCGTATAACGGTAAAATATTTAATAATGTACTAAAATTCGAATTTTATATGTGACATAAGCCTATAACCTCTGATTTATTCAGGAGATTTTTACTGGGCCCTGTTAAAAATCATGCTCTGTCCCCGGAGTAAAAAGTGATAACAGATTGGCGCGTTTGGCGGAACATAAAAACCTTTTTTTACGGTTTTGTTCGTTTGTGGATAACTTCTTTTTCTTGACTTGGCAGAGGTTCGGGATCCAGAATATTCAAAAAAGTTCATGGTGGTGAATATGGAGAATGCAGTAATATTTGAATTAGAACAGAATACCGCGATTATAACATTAAACAGGCCTGACAGGCGAAACTCAATCAATCGGGCTCTTCTTGCCGGCCTGTACGATGCAATTGATAATGTGGCTCAGAGCCCGGATATAAGGGCAGCCATAATTACAGGTAATGGTAAATCTTTTTGCTCAGGTATAGATCTTTCGGTTATAGGCAAGGAGAATCTTTTTGATCCGCGGGGTGATGGTGTTGATCTTCCTGAGATATTCGGCAGGTGTGAAAAGCCCCTTATTGGCGCAATAAACGGCCACGCTATTACGGGCGGATTTGAAATCGCACTTAACTGTGATTTTCTCATAGGGTCAGAGCAGGCTATGTTTGCCGATACTCACGCGAAGGTGGGTATTCACCCGGGCTGGGGAATGACCGCTCTTTTACAAGAGGCGGTGGGCAGACGTATGGCAATGCAGATGTCAATGACGTGCCAGTTCATTGACGCGCACACAGCTTTAAGGTGCGGGCTGCTGAACGAGGTTGTTCCATCTGATAATCTGCTGGCCAGGGCAAAAGAGATTGCGTCACAGATATCTGCAGCGGGAAAGGATATGCAGATGACGGTGAAAAAGCTTATTGAGTACCGCAAATCAGCCACACTGAATGAGGCTTATGAATATGAAGGCGCGGAATTCAGGAAATTTCTGAAGAAGCATATACCGTGATGGTTTTTTCAGAACGCATTTCTGCCATTCAGGCAAAGGTAGCTTGTTATGTTTGAATTGTAGTTGTTTACGGGGACCTTTTTCTTTTCAATGACAGATTCCAGGTTAAAGATGAACTCCGTGCCCAGTTCGTCGAGCCTGCCTGTAATCCTGTTAAAAATATTTTTTGGCAGCCGGTCTATCATGCACGCGGCGTTTATAAGAATCTTTTCGTCCCTGAGTATCTTTTCAAGCAGTTTTAGATTTATACCGAGCAGTATGTTTCCCAGGGATATATCGATTTCAGCCTGCCATGCCCTGTCAAAGTTGTAATTAGGCGCAGAGTTCAGAAGATGTATTATCCACTCAGCGTCTGAATCATCTGTAATATTATTGATCTCTTTTTCTGAGTGGAGCAATGCCAGTGTATATTTTTCACCGGTCTCAGGAAAACGGTTTTTACCCAGTCCCGAAAGGCTGAATTCCTCTGCATATTGAACCAGGCCGGACATACCGTTTGCCGCCTCCCGGAGTATTTTCCAGTTAAGGCCTTTAGAACTGCTGTACTTCAGCCCCAGAAGCGAAAGAGCTTTAAGGATGCCGGATGTGCTGTTCCTGAACATATTGTAGTAATAATCGAGGTATAGGTCGTCTGTAAAAGAAAGAAGTGTTTTTGCTATGGGCACCTGCAGGTCGGTAATATCTTCGGATTCGCTTACTAACAATGGCACTACTTCGGACAGATTCATTTTTTTTATTATTACAAGGTCGTCGTGGTAAAGTGTGCGGTTTTTAAGATTCTTAAGGTATTGCCCCTTATTGTTCAGGGCTTCCAGTATCAGCACCAGCCTGGAGTAGAGGTTGTCAATTATGTAATCCTTTATATTACAGTCATATTCGCTATTTTCCCTGAATTCATACACAATCTGGTCCAGGAGTTCAACAAGGATAATTTCTATTTCATCAGTCAGGTTAAGGTCGCCGGGGGTTATATAGTCGCCAAAACGGGAAATAGCCCTGTCAGCAGCATATTTAAGGGTTTCATTTCTTGATGAACCGGCCTTAAGCAGGTTAAAACAGCCCTGTATGACCGTATCAAGCGGGGCCCTGTTTTTTTCTTTGTTTTTGAAATTCATTAGCACCAATCAGTTATACCCCTTTTCGCATTCAGTTATGCAGAAAGATTATTTTGAAGAAGGCATCCATCTGATCTTACCTTTGATTATCAATATGTTTAATTCATTTTTTAAGGCATGATTGTCCACATTTTTTTTATTTTTTATTCAGTATTTATCCTTTCCAGGGGGGGATACTTCTTGCGGCATTGATTAAGAATTTAAGCCCGACAGTGCTTTATCGGGGATCTTTTATAGCCTTAATTCACCAATAAAGGATAAAAACTGTTTGACAGGCCTGTTCCGTGGGGAGTTAATTACAATGGATTATTAAAGTATTTATTTATAGTTTTGCCTGCAGATGATAATCCCTGAATTTGAGGTTATACCAGCATATTTTTATGGCCCTTTTAAAAGCAGTAGAAGAAAACTATAACTCTTTCCTGAAATTCAACGAGATAAAGTATGCCCGGTTCCAGAGGCTTATTGTTAATGCCACTGTAAAAAAAGTCATAAACGCAATTCCCGCAATACTCTGCATGAACGATAAAAAGATTCCCGGATATGTTGAGGGCTGCCGTCTTTACGGTATATGTAATTATACGCCGGATCAGGATACCATAAGGTTTATTAAGGGAAGATTCGGCGTGGAGTTCGCGTATAAGGGCGATCCCCGGTTTATCGAGATGTTTTCTGTAATGGGGAGTGTCGGCACTATAGCCTATAACAAAAAATCGGATTTTGACTTCTGGGCATGCATTGATAATTCAGGCATAAGCAAAGAGCAGCTTGCGCAATTTGCCCTGAAAATAGAAGATGTCCAGAAATGGGCCATGAAAGAGGGCGGGGTAGAGGTTCACATTTTTATCAATGATGTGAACAACCTGAGAAAAAATATTTTTGCCGAGGATGAGGACGAAGGTTTCGGATCAACCATTGGCGCGGTACTCAAGGACGAGTTTTTCAGAAGTTCAATTATAATGGCCGGCAAGGTTCCGTTCTGGTGGGTGGTTCCCGGATTCGTGCCCGATTCGGAATATGACAGGCTTTTTGCCTCACTCCCTGAAGAGGATCATAAAAACAAATTTGTCGATATAGGCAACCTTTACAGAATTTCCAAAGAAGACTTTATGGGCGCGGCATTATTTCAGTTGATAAAGGCCATTGGACACCCTTTCAAGTCTATTCTTAAAATAGGCATTCTTGAAAGGTATCTGTTTCATAGCGACAAGGCGCTTCTTCTGAGTCAGAAGGTTAAAAGTTCCATAAACAGAGGTCAAATGAACAGTGTGCTCGATTCATATCTGCTTCTGTTTAACGAGGTTTATAAGTATTACAGCGAGGCGCTTGATGATAAGTCTCTGCTGAAGATTCTTCGCCAGAACCTTTACCTTAAAATAGACCCTCAGTTGTCAAAATATGTTGCCCTTAAAGACAGGAAGGACCTGCCTTATAAGGTTATGCTAATGTTCAGTGTAGTGAATGCGTGGAACTGGTCAATAGAAGAGATTCGCGACCTCGACGATTTTGAAAACTGGGATTATAAACGCATAATGCAGTTCTGGAACAGTATAAAAAGATTCATGCTCCTCTGCTACCAGAAGATCTCGCGCGAGCTGCCCAATCTTAACCTGAAGAGCAAAATTTCTGATTCCGATTTTAAACTTCTCAGCAATAAGCTGAAGGCGAATTTTTCGGTTGAAACAGACAAAATTGAAAATTTTATCACCTTCAAAAATACTCCAAACGAGCCTTTTCTTTACATAGAGCCTGAAAAACAGGGTGTTAAAGAGCTGGGCTGGCGTGTGTACAAAAAGGTCAGGATTGATAACCGGATTGAAAAGGAGATCGGAATAAGGCAGGAGGATGATCTTGTAAAGCTGCTTGCGTGGTGTTCAATAAACCAGATATACGAGCCCGGTTTCAGCCGGCTGTTTTTTGAATCAGGGTATCAGCACATCAATAAAAATATAGTGGTTTCACTGCTTGACAGTATTTTTAATATGTTTAATTCCGAAAAGGGGCATCTGCCCAACAGGTTTTACCTGCAGCCTGCCAGGACCAGAAAAAATCTTATTATAATGAATTTTAACGACAGCAAGTCGGATGCTATTGTTTCTTTTTATCACCTGTACATGAATACATGGGGCGAGGCTTTCCTTAAATTTTATACAAACAGTTCAGACCTTGTGACGATATTCTTCAGCGTTATTAAGGACGGGCTCTTTTTTAAAAAAGACTTCGATGATATCTGCGTATTCGCTTCACCCGAACCTCACAAGCGCCTGTATAAAAATGTGGAGAAAACTTTTCGTGCTGCTTATGAATTTTTTCTGCATGGCAAGGATTATGTGAACCAGAGATGTCTCACAAATCTTGGAGAAAATATTATCTGTTTAACAAGGGAGGAGGGAGAAATCTCGGTGGGATCATTCAGCGGTCTGGCAGAGATGCTTTCTTACATTTCACTTAGGCCATACAGGTACCCTGACATCAGGATCAGCTCTGAAGATAACGGCAGCCTTAAAATTTTTGAGGAAATTTATTCCAGGTGGACAGCGGGCAGCATCACACTTGTTTACGAGGACAAATCTAAGTTTTATGTAATCTACATAATAGATGAGAACGGAAATATATTCAGTTATATAAAAAAGAAAGCCGATAACACTCCTCTTGAATGCGCCTACAGATTCTGCGTCAATACGGTGAAAAATCTTCGCGTCTCCAATACGGGCAGATCGGTTAAGCCTGATATTTTCTGCCACAGGCTTGAGGTTGACAGATTTGGAAAGTTCTCATTCTTCGATGAAACCAGAAAAATGCGAGAGCTTGACGCCATAAGTACGGGTTTTTCAGATGCATTAAAGGCCGAGGTCATTAATAATCAGGGGCAGGTCTGCTATATTATCGGGCAGAAGGAGATTAACGTAGGCCCTGCTGTGTTCTCTGCTATCCAGGGTAAGCTCAGGCAGTTAAAAAATTCGGGACATCTTGAGATAATAGATCTGAAGTTCAGAAACTTCCCCGCTGAAAAATTAGAAGCGGGGAGCGCTCTTTATTTTCTGGAAAAATACAAGCTTGAAAAAATGATGGGCTCTACTTTGTAAAATGGATCAGTCAGTCGGGAAATTCTCCCTGAAAAAGCGGACTTTCTTTTCCCTGTCTATTACCTTCTTGTTTAGCGTGCCTTTTTCAAGGGCAACGTCGAGAAGTTTGACTGATGTGTCATCGGAATCAGCTCCAGCTTTCTCTTCTTTCTTTGTACCGGCCGATTTTGACTCCGCGGTTTCTTCTTCATTTTTGATCGCATTGAAACGCGCGTCTATTTGATCCTGAGTGAGCATGGGGATGTCATCGTCGTCGGGAAGCTCTATTATGGGCTTCTGCTGTGGTTTTGCCGGCGAGGCCTTTGCTGCAGGCTTTGTTTTTTTTGCCGATCTATTCTCCCTTGCCTGAAGAGGTTCAGGGGATGACTCTTTTTCTTCACCTTTTATTTCTGCCACCAGGTTCTGGGGAGGGTTTTCGATTTTCTGGTTAAGCAGTTTGATCCTTTCATCAAGCATTATGTTGATCTGCTTTTCGATAGTCATGTATATGGGGGTTGTAAATGATTTTTCCCTTGTCAGGGTTTTCTCAAGTTTGCGTAATTCCTTTATGTCATTATCGATGGTCTCGATTTTTTTAAGTATGTGGATAACTCTCATAATTATGCTCCATTGCTTTTAGGATTATTTTTCAGTCTGAAATATATAACTCTCATCATAGTATCGCCCTGTAATTCCTAAGAGGCTATGCGGCCGATGCCAGCCGGCAAACATCATGTTTGCATAAACCTGTTTTAAAAAAAATATCGGCTCTCACGCCTGTGTCCGGAATGGCGGTGAAATGCCGGGCATTGACCAGCCCTTACACTTTTAAAATATATTAAAAAAGAGGGCTGAAAGTCAATAAGTTTTTACCTTCTGCCGGGCCTTTGAACTGATGTGACAATTTATTATTGACATATCCCCTTGCAGAGATTGTAATGTTTATATAAAAACATATTTTTCCAGGGTAATAATGTGTCACCGGTAATAGAATACACTGATTCACGATATATAAAGAACCTTGACGCTACAAACAAGTTTCAGGCTATTGAGGAGCTTGCAAGAGTTTTTGAAAAAGGCGGTTTTTGCAGTGATGTTGAATCCCTCATAAACGCTCTCAAAGAGAGGGAGGAGATTATGAGTACGGGGATCGGTTTTGGCATTGCCATTCCCCACGCTAAAGTCAATGTAGTAATGGAAATGGCGTTTGCCATAGGTATCTCACAGAAGGGAATCGACTTCGATTCCATGGACGGCCAGCCCGTAAACCTGATCATTCTTGTAATAGTCGGAGAAAAGCAGCACAAGGATTATCTCAGGCTCCTTTCAAATATAATGGCCATTCTCAAAAAAGATCCTGTTAAAGAAAAAATAATAAAATCCACATCCCCCGAAGAAATAATTGAAATTCTTAAAAACGAATCATAAAAGCCGCGACTGATCCGCACAACAAGAGGTATTGCAATGAGTGAAAGGGAATATAATTTTGCTGCTGTCGAGGAAAAATGGCAGAAGGTCTGGGATGAAAAAGGTTCATTCCTGAACAGGGTTGATAAAAACAGGCCCAAGTACTATGTGCTCGAAATGTTCCCCTATCCGTCAGGCAGAATACACATGGGGCACGTCAGAAACTACACTATCGGCGATATCATGGCACGTTACAGGAGGATGAAGGGCTACAATGTATTTCATCCCATGGGCTGGGACTCTTTCGGGCTGCCTGCGGAAAATGCCGCTATAAAGAATAATACCCCTCCGTTCAGGTGGACTTCGGAGAACATTGAAAACATGAAGGCCCAGCTTAAAAAACTCGGTTTTTCATACGACTGGACACGCGAGGTTGCCACCTACAAGCCTGAATACTATAGATGGAACCAATGGATATTCCTTAAAATGTTAGAGAAGGGGCTTGCCTATAAAAAAGTATCCACGGTTAACTGGTGCCCCGAATGCCAGACTGTTCTGGCAAATGAGCAGGCCGAAAACGGTGTGTGCTGGAGGTGCGATTCAGAGGTCACGCAGAAGGAACTTGAGCAGTGGTTCTTCCGTATTACTGATTATGCCGATGACCTTCTAAGAGGCCATGATGAAATAGCCGCAAACTGGCCGGAACAGGTTATTACCATGCAGAAAAACTGGATCGGCAGGTCGACCGGCCTCAGGGTAAATTTTAAACTTGAATCCGGCGAAGATTTCCCGATTTTTACAACGCGGCCCGATACTATATTCGGCGTTACTTTCATGGTAATTGCGCCGGAGCACCCTCTGCTTGATAAAATTAAAGACCCTGAAATCAGGGCGTTTGTTGAAAAATGTAAAAACCAGTCCATGGTTGACCGCACATCAGACACAAAAGAGAAGGAGGGGATTGATACCGGCATAAAAGTTATCAATCCCTTTAACGGTGAAAAGGCCCCGCTCTATGTGGGTAATTTTGTTCTGATGGAATACGGTACAGGAGCCATAATGGCTGTGCCTGCGCATGATACGCGCGACTTTGCGTTCGCGAAAAAATATGGCATACCCATAAAACTGGTAATAGACAATCCCGATTCTCCCCTTAAACCCGAAGATATGACAGATGCATATACAGGCGAGGGTGTATGCGTCAACTCGGGGGAGTTCAGCGGCCTTAATAACGCGGAGGCCATAGAAAAGATAGCGCTCTACGCAGAGAATAACGGGATAGGTAAAAAAACAGTAAACTACAGGCTCAGGGACTGGGGGATTTCGCGCCAGCGTTACTGGGGCTGCCCGATTCCGGTTATCTATTGTGAAAAGTGCGGCACAGTGCCGGTGCCTGAAAAGGACCTGCCTGTTGTTCTTCCCGCTGAAGTCGATTTCAGGGGCGACGTGCATTCACCCTTAACCCGTATGCCTGAATTTGTAAATGTTAAATGCCCTGTATGCGGCGCGGCAGCCCGGCGAGAGACCGATACCATGGATACATTTGTTGATTCATCCTGGTATTATGCCCGCTACACATCCCCCTGGAGCGATAAAATATTCGACGAAGAAGAGGTCGGGTACTGGATGCCCGTTGATCAGTACATAGGCGGGATTGAGCATGCTGTTATGCATCTGCTCTACGCGCGTTTTTTTTCAATGGTTCTCTATGACCTGGGGCTTTTAAAAGACAGGGAGCCGTTTAAAAGGCTGCTGACCCAGGGAATGGTTATTAAGGATGGCGCAAAAATGAGCAAGTCCAAGGGGAACGTTGTTGACCCTGATGAGATAATTAAAAAATACGGGGCTGACACAGTCCGCCTTTTTATGCTTTTCGCCGCGCCGCCCGTAAAGGACCTGGACTGGTCTGACAAAGGCGTAGAAGGAAGCTACAGGTTTATAAACAGGGTCTGGAGGTTCATGCAGAAGAACAACTCTCTTTATTCAGAGGGTTTGTCGCCCGACGGAGTGAAACTGGACGGTGATTTGCAGAAGCTCAGGGTGGAGCTTCACAGATCGCTTAAACTTGTGACGCATGATATTGAGGAGAGAATGCAGTACAACACGGCGATAGCGCGCATGATGGAGCTGACCAATGCCCTCTACTCTGTGCCCGAGACATTGCTTGAATCACAGGATGGCAGGAAAGTATTTTCAGAGGTTGTTGAAAAGTTCATTCCAATGATGTATCCATTTGTGCCCCATCTGGCAGAGGAGCTCTGGGCCGGATTCGGTAAAAAGAACATGCTTGCAGAGGTGAGCTGGCCCGAATATTCTGAAGATCTTACAGTAAGGGACGAGATCGAAATTGTGTTCCAGATAAACGGCAAGATAAAAGCGAAGTGCATGGTCTCTTCAGAGATTACACAGGCTGAAATGGAAAAAATAGCCATGGAGAACGAAAAGGTTAAAGAGTCTGTGTCTGGAAAGCAGATCAGAAAGGTCATAGTGGTTCCCGGAAAGCTTGTGAACATTGTTGCAGGGTAAATTTTAAAAGGTTGATTTTACAGGGAGTGCCTTTATTGATGCGTCAACGAAGGCGAGTATTAAATATGCCAGTTCCCGGGAACGTATGGATGCTGTTTCAAAAATACAGGCGATCATAAAATAAAACCGGAGAGTAATTTTAAAAGGCGGAAACAAAGGGGTTGGCGGGGAACTGATCATCCCCTTTTTTAATTTTAAAAACAGTCAGTAATTATTTCTGAAAATAGTTAGTGTAGCGATCGTTTAAATCCCCTCCGTTGCCTCTGAGGGGGAGGGAATAGAGCATTTATACTACAAAATAATTAAGGATTAACTCTGAAAAAAAGTGTACAGATAATCATATAAGGGTATAAATTAATAGCCTGCTTAAAAGAGAGCAGGCTGTTTGAAATGATAAAATTCCGGAAGGTATATATGAAAATTGCGATTGCTTCAGATCACGCGGGATTCAGGCTCAAAGAGATTTTGAAAAAGCATTTCGACAGGCACCAGTTTTTTGATGTGGGAACCCATAACGAGGATTCGTGTGATTATCCGGACTATGCAGAACAGGCCGGGAAACTTGTAGCTGCCGGAGAGGTTGAGGCCGGGATTGTGATCTGTGGTACAGGAATAGGAATTTCCATAGCGGCCAATAAGGTTAAGGGGGTCAGAGCAGCTCTCTGTTTAAACGAGTTCATGGCAGAGATGTCTAAGCGGCACAATAACGCCAATGTTCTTGCACTGGGGGCCAGGGTGATCGGCGACGATCTTGCGCTGAGTATCACAGAAATATGGTTAAAGACCGGCTTTGAAGGAGGAAGGCATGAAAGAAGGGTGGCTAAAATCACAAAAATTGAATCAAAGAGCTGATTTTCTGCCGATATAGTAGTTATGAATAGTAAACTGTTAAAATTTATCCCTGTACTCTTTATACCGCTACTGCTTGCCCTGTCCAGGGATGTGACAGGGGTTATTGAGTTTACCAGCATACCGGACAGGCTGCTCAGCAACATTACACAATCCACTCTTCCGGACGGCAGTTCTGCGTGGGCTGTCAAAGATATCTGTTACAGGGATGACATTGATCTGAAGACAGATCTGCTGATCAGTTTTGACAAAAAGGCGTCGGCGGCAAACAGGGATGATACCGGGCGTTATACGTTTTATTCTGCTGAATATGTGATGGCACAGGACGAAAAGGCCCTGGGTACAGGCTGTGGTTTATTTTTTAAACGGGACCATGGCGTCTCAATAAATACTTCCGAGGGTGTGTGGCTGGGGAGTTGCGATGACTTAGGGTCGTTTATGATTGAACTAAGGTTCAGGTTGAATGATACGGGTAATGGCATTCTGTTTTCGCGCAGCGGGTTTTTTTCTGGAAGGAAAAAGGGTATCGAGATAAGGATAAGAAACGGTGTTCCCGTAACGTCTTTCTACAATATGTTTATCGATGCTAAGGGAGTCTTAATCAGCGCCGATCTGTCCGGCAGAAAGGTTTCACCCGGCAAATGGTATCATTTGAGCGTGAGTTACGACAGGATCACGGGAAAATTAGCTCAGCACATTGACGGGCGGGAAGAGAATGTGCGTTACATGACCGGTACAGGCAGACCGTCGGAAGGTGTAATGGCAGCTTCATTCGGTGTTTTAAACGGTGACGGCAGTTTTAAATGTACGGAGCTTCCAATGGCTTTTATTGGAAAGGATTTCAACGGCTTTATTGACGAGTTCAGGATTTCATACGCAAGCCTTGAAGAGATTGAAAACAGCAGGGATATGGCTTACCAGAAACATAAAAGGGTGGATTCTGTCGGCAGAGTACCATATAACAGGGAGGGTATTATCACCGGGCCCGTAACTGATTTTGGCGCTTACGGCACTTCTGTCTCTGACCTTTCATGGGATGGAATTATTAAAGACGGCACATTTATCTGGATGGAATTCAGGATTTCGGATAAAATTTTTGATGAGCATGATTCCGGCGTCAGGTGGTACAGGGTAACAAACAGCCAGAAAAATATTTCCTCAATGAAGGACGGAAGCGGGGAATATCTCCGCGGCAGGTACTGCCAGTGGAGGGCTCACCTTGTTGTTTCGCCCGGCGGCGATCTGTCGCCGTTGATGAAAAAAGTAAGCATGAGGTACTGGATAGACGTGCCCCCTTCAGTTCCCCTGGGGCTCGAAGTGTCCGATTCCGGCGACGGCTACGTGACTTTAAGATGGAATAAAAACGCTGACAGAGACCTGATGGGCTACAGGATCTACTATGGGACCCGGCCGGGGCAGGTTGATGGAATTATTTCCGTTGTCAACGATAGAGTTATAGATAATAGCATTTCACCGGGAAAATATGTCACTGTCAGAATTGACAACAGAATAATAAACGAGAATAAAAACGCTGACCGCAGGAATGTTCTGCTCTATCCTTTTCTGGAGAATACCATACTCTATTACTTTGCTGTAACCGCGTATGATACATACAAACCGGGAACGCCGTATAATCATGAATCGGAACTATCCGGGCATGTCACAGGCAGGCCCTATGGCGGATCCCAGATAAAATAATTATCTGCCGCTGCACTGTAAATTTCCTTATTGACTCATGTGATATCATTTCTAATCTGACATTATTATTTCAGCAGGCATTGAATTTTTTTGAGCTTTTTTTGTTTCAGGGTCTGATTTTCAAAAGTGTTTTATGGCAGCGGTGATATGCGAACAAACAGACTGACAATTCCCGACGACATTTATAAATTCCTGAAAGAGTTTACCGATAAATTCCACAGCCGAGGCTACGAGTGTTATCTGGTCGGCGGATGTGTGCGCGACCTGTACCTCGGGCAGAATATATACGACTATGACTTTGCCACAAATGCAAGGCCTGAACAGGTTATGAAACTCTTTCGCAAGGTTATACCCACCGGTATTAAGCATGGAACAGTGACTGTCTTTGTTAATGACACGAAGTGTGAGGTAACCACATACAGGTCAGACGGCAACTACTTCGACGGCAGGAGGCCCGAATCGGTATCCTATTCAGATTCACTTGAAGAGGATGTTATGAGAAGGGACTTTACCATGAACGGCATGGCTTATGATGTGCTGAATGATGAAATAATCGATATGGTCGGCGGAATTGAGGATATTCGCAGAAAGATTATCCGTACAATCGGCGAACCTTCGGAAAGGTTTGGCGAAGACGGCCTGCGCACCTACAGGGCCTGCAGATTCGCATCAAAGTTCAATTTTGAAATTGATTCAGATACACTCGGGGCGATAAGCGGCGCGCTGGATACCGTTGCCAAGGTTTCTGCCGAGAGGGTGCGCGACGAGCTGATGAGGCTTCTTGAAACGCCTGTCCCTTCGATAGGTTTTGAGTATATGAGAAAGTCAGGGCTGCTTGCCCTTTCGCTCCCTGAACTTGATGCATGCTATAATGTTGAACAGAACAGGTTCCACGCGCACGACATCTATTATCACAGTTTATATTCCTGCGATGCCGCGCCTGCCGACAGGCCCCTCATCAGGCTTGCCGCTCTTTTACACGATATAGGGAAGGTCTGCACCAGAAAAGGTTCACCTGAAGGAGACTACACTTTTTATAATCATGAGGTTATAGGCGCGCGCATGGTAAGGCGCATTATGAAAAGGCTGAAGTTTTCCAATTCAGACATTGAGACAGTGAATAACCTTGTAATAAACCACATGTTTCATTATACTGATGACTGGAGCGACGGGGCTGTCAGGCGCTTTATGCGCAAGGTAGGTGTCGGGAACATACAGGATCTTTTTATACTGCGCGAAGCAGACAGGATAGGTAATGGCACACGCACAGGTCTGCCTGAGCTTATAAAAAAGCTGCAGGAGAGGATCGACCGCGTTATAGAGGCAGAGAATGCCATAACCGTACGCGACTTAGACATTGACGGGAATGTAATCATGAAGCATTTTAACATTAAACCGGGGCCGATGGTCGGGCGTATACTGCAGGAGCTTCTTGAAGTGGTACTCGATGACCCTGACATGAACAGGGCTGATCTTCTTATCGCTAAAGCGGATGAGATAAATGCATCTTTAAAAAACGAGGACCAGGGCTGATTCCATATCCTGGCTGGATTCCCCGCCGTTCCTGACCCCGCACCACCTGAAAAAAAATGAATTCCTATCGCCGGTATATCGTATCCTCGCGGAGCAGCCCTTTCCCTTTCCTGTAAACCGCACAATGTCCATATTGTTTTCCGAAGCCGGAGTTATAACCGCGTATAACGCGTTATCCCTGATCGCGCGAACGCCGGTGTATCCGCATGAAAGGCTGAAGCAGTTAAAGATCATCATCTTCAATTCGGCTCCCCAGAAGTATGACATCCCCGCGTCACAGAACTGCCCGGTGTACCGCGCGCGCAGGCATAAATTTCCGGGAGGGGTCAGGTCAATAATCGCGGAACACTGCCTTGACCGGGCGCCGCGTTCACCGCTTAACGGCACTTTACGGCTGAACTTTAAATCAGCTCCGAAAAGATCAAATCCCGTAAGCGAGGCGGCGGCATCCTCCCTTATAAAACATTTTCGCTCATCGCTGCCCGGATTAACCGTAAGATCCCTTTCGCTGTAGAAGGACGCGCCTGTTTTTAAATGTTTCCAGGGAATTATTGAAACAGAAAAATCGACCAGATTTTCCGGGCCTGAATCGCCGGCGGCATAAATTGATCTGAAATTCCTGTCCGAAAATTTAGTATTAAGCGATGTCCTGAATATTTCGTTACGCAGGGAAATGCCGCATGAAACACAGTCCCCTTCTTTCTGCCAGCCCGGACCGGATCTCAGAGTGAATACCGGTTCCGCAAAGATTGAAATAAAGCTGTCGCTGTACTCCGCGAATATTCCCCCGGAGAGGTTTCTGGATGTGCCGGTTGAGGTTGCGGATTGTTCCCACAGCAGCCGTTCGCCGCAGGCAGAGCGGAATGTTGTCGCAAAACCGAATGCCTGTATGTGAAACAATTTCATGAATGCCATGTCCGTGACTGCGCCGGTGTTGATAATATCAACGGGTGAAACATATTTTCCCTGAGGGACTGTTTTTGAATTTACAGTCATCAGAGATGATGAGACCGCGCCGCTGGCGGCCTGTTCCTCGCTTATGAATCTGCGCTGTATTGAACAGAATGGCGCGATCCGGAAGTTCAGATCTTCATCGCCCGCAGTTATGGCCGAAGCAATTCCGAAAAAAGAATTGGCTGGATTCCCGCTCTGTGAGCCTGTAAAGATGTTATTTCTTGAAAACGAGAACCTGCGTGAAAAGGGGTCGGGTTTAATGAATTCCTTTTTGCCCATAATCAGGCCCGATCCAAAATGAAGCGCGTAGCTCCCGAGGATGAATGAAAAGAATTCTCCATAGGGTGACGCCTGTATGAACCAGGTCATGGTGGATTCATCGCTATCGAGGTTACGCATAGAGGTAATGTTGAATCTGTATATGCCGTCAATACTGAATGACCCACCTCCCCTCAGAACAGTTGAGGTTGCGCCTGAATTAAAATCGGTTATTTCATGATTAATGCCCGCCCTGATTACAGTTTCGGTTTCTGCCTGCGCGGGGAACAGAGCCATCAGAACAATAAAGGGCGATAGTCCGGCGGATAAAATAAAATTAAATGCTTTCAATCTCCGCATACCCTGCGTATGATTTTTTTCTGATCTTCATCAAGCGATGCGTCCTCGGCAAGGGTCTCCCTGAAGCTGTCGCGGTCTGACATGCACATGTCGCTGTATAATGCGGCCTGGTGAGCGGGCACACCCTCTTCAAGCATTTCGCTGAATCTGCGTTTTACCTGAACTTTGCGGGGAACATATTCTTTTTTCTTTGCCTTTTTTCTGGCGACATCGCGCGAATCATTTTTCGTGTTCTTTTCAAAACCGTAGGCGTGCGCTGTGAGCATTTTTATTTCCGATGGACTGAGCCCGGCTTTTGCGAGGGCGTCACGCGTGATGGGGCCTATTTTTTCCCTGTACAGAATAACTCTGCGCGCTGAAGTTTCGCTTAGAATCCCCAGGGCAGAAAGTTCTTCAAAGCTTACAGTGCGGATGTCGACACGCTTTTCAGGCAGGCGGTTTATTTTGCCGTACCAGAGGGATTCGCTTACAGCCCTGCCTGAATATGTTATGCTCACAGCGTGGCTGTAACCCAAGTAGGGGTGAAAGCGCAGGCCGTAATTGACTTCTACATGATTCCAGAGTACTCCGGCGTTAAGGGCAAATGACGATGTTTCGGCTGAATAACCGAAACCTGAACTTATATTTTTCAGGGGATTAACATTGACTGTGAAGGTGTTGATCAGTCCCGCCGGATTATCCGTAATGTTCCATGAAAAAGAGAGGCCTCGGCAGGGCCTTATCAGAAGTCCGCAGCTCCATTCACCGTAGACAAAATCGTTTTCATCCATGAGTGAACGAATGTTCCTCAGCATGAATCCTGCCCGCATCCATTCAACCGGCGCAAGGATAAATCCCCCGCCAAAATCGTACATAGTTCTGCCGTAATAAAGGCTGTCGCATCGTATTGAAAGCCTGTAAAAATCCGCGGTCAGGCCCGCGCCTAACCAGTTGAATGCCCTTAATCCCGCTCCCGCGCCCGCACAATCCTCCCTGTACGCCTGGTCGCCAAAGCTGCTCCACCTGCCGGCCAGACCTAAGACTGACCCGCCGTACTGCGCGGATGTATACGCGGAGTTCAGCCCATAACCGTAAAATGGTTTGCCTCCGGCTGCGGTCGCTGTAAAACCCTCGCAGTACGGAAGCATTGCCGCGTTCATAACACAGACCGGCGAGCCCGTGTCCTGCACCGCGCGGATATAGGGGAAAAGCAGTTTCGGGTCGCCAAATTCTGCTTCAAACGCGCTGTTAAGTGAAAGTGTGACTGCGGCGATCAGGATCAGTTTCATGATTAACGTATCATAATAAGTGTTATGCGGAATGATCCGGTGCTTCCACTGGATAAATCAACCGCTTCGATGCTTATGGGGTAAAGGCCGGTTAAAAATCTTCCCCGGATATCTTTTTCGCGGATTGAAACTGTTAAAAAGCCAGGCGCTGCATCGGTTATAAGCGGCCCGGTGTAAATATTCATTCCCGCGGAGTTGAATATTCTTACGCGCAGACTTGCCCTTCGGTACAGGAAAAGCGGGAGCTCGATTTTTCCGTGCGTGTTGCCGTAGTTATGTATAACCCGTGATTTTACAGGTTTGAGAATGCCTTTGTTTCCCGGCGTGGGCAGAATATTTTCGCGGCCGGGCGTCGCGTATGGAGTCAGGACAAAATCGGCCATGCTGTTTGTGTCTGCTGAACCGGTGCGCGACAGAGTCTGCCAGCTTTCCATCCCCGTAGGGCCTGTATTGATGCAGCATTCCTGCAGATTCAGCGAAGCGCATTCATTCCACATGTTATATGTGATTGCGTAATTAATATACGACGCGATTGTGGCATTCATTGAGCCGTCATTGTTGGAAAAAGCCGCGAAGTCTATGATGCCGTTATTGGATGGCTCATCGTCAGTGTCAATGGCCACGCAGCAGTCGGTGTTCCATAAGCCATAGTTGTTGCAGTAGAGTTCACGAATTCCGTTATTGTTCAGGTCTCCGGCATCGTCTGTTTCGTCGGCCGCGCCTGAAGATGAAAAATATATTACCGCGAACCTGTCGTCCCATGGGGTTTCGGGCCTGTCATATCCGTAGAGGGTTACAGGTGATTCCGCAATTTTTTCATTTGCGCCGTAGTACATGGTCACAAAGAGTTGAGAGATATCCATGCAATCTGTATCCGGTGTGATTTTCAATTCAACCCAGTCAATGCTTCCGCCCGCGGATATCTCGTTTAAAAGAAGTCCCCCCCTAAGGGGGGACTGAGCAGCAATGGCAAGAATAAGCCACATTATGAGGTAGCGGTTTTTTTTCATCTGAACTTTTATCCTTTATATGCTTCTGAAAGGGATACGTTACGAGTTTTGAAAAGATGAAAAATTTTTTTGGAATTTTGAATTTTTTTATAAAAGTTGATTTTTCGTATTCGGTCATCCCGGCCGTAGTGCGGGATCTTGATGCTACGCATGGTATGAGCCGAAGCCTGAACTTCACGGTTCTCACACGGAGACGCAGAGGGCACTGAGGAGATGGTTTTGTCATCGTCTCCGCCTGCGCGGATATGACAAATTCCTTATCCTTAGCGCCTTGTTGAGAATACTCTTTAATCCTTTCTCTGTGTGCTCCGTGCCTCTGTGTGAGGCATATTAAGTCCAGGCCGCGAAGCGAGTGGTAAAATGCGTTTGCGTTTCTACAATGAGGGCAATACAGCAGTAAATGTTAATCGGTCGGGGGCATTGAGTGCCGACCTCAGCCGTTGTCGCTTTTTCGGAAAGGCAGAATTCGTTTGATGATTAATCAGCAGAGTGAATAAAAAAAGGGGGAAGCTCCCCCTTTTTTTGTCATCAGTGAATTGTCTTTGAACCGGCAGTTAGGTTCCCGTAACAGCAGGCTGAAGCGTCGATGCTTCCTGCGGATGCTGTAAACGGAATTTTTTCCCCATGATGAATTTTTTACAATTTGGCGCGCCGCACCTGCATTCAAAAGAACGGAAGAGTACCTCTTCAGTTGTCTCATAATCCATGGTGAGAAAATCGCCGGGTTTAATCTCTTTCAGAGCTGTGAACGTTTGTGTCTCCATGTCGCATTGCATATTCGGGTCGCAACTGTGAAGTACTTTACCCATGAAGAATGGATCGTGAAGGTGATTCCCCTCTTTAAGCTGGAGTGTGAACAGTGTTACTTCGTGCAGAAGCACTCCGGCGAACCTGAACACAATCTCTCCGGGCTGGAAAGAGATATGTGAAATTATCCCCTCACCCACATCGCCGGTTTTTATAATGCTGAACCGCTCCTTTGTGGGCTCGTATGCAAAACGGGGATAGAACTCCGGATAAAACCGGTCCGGAACGTGATCATCGATCATCTTTTATCTCCTTAGTATGACGTTTTCTTTAATCTCTACGGGCGCGAAGAAATCGTTTATCATTTTTATAACAGCCTCTTCTTCGAACCATTTACAGCTGAATACGTCAAGATAGAGGTCGCGGAACGTATCGTTCGTGTGAATTGTGATCGCACTTGTCACAATCAGCTGCACGGCAGAAATTCCCACTTCAATCCCGTCGCCGAACCTTGCGATTATCAGGTCGCCGTAAGGTACCATGTCGATAGCGGGAACCATCTCTTTTATAAACCGGGACACGGTAGGAATATCGAGCAGGTTCTCGTTGCAGCTTACGGCGGTGACCATAAGGTGTTTGCCGTAGTATTTCTGCCCGTTGATCTCTGCCCTCATATACGCGCCCCGGGATGCCAGGCCATCTGGTGATTTGCCCATTGTTTTGCTCCTTAAAATTAATCGCAATGCTGTATTATTCCGGGATTTATATAGTTTACGGCATAGACACTAATACCCGCCTGCAAAGAGGCGGGTATTATCTGCTTGAGTTAATTGCCCGTATTCTATAATTTATCTCGATGTTTTTTTTACTTAATACACAGGGTTTTTGTATTTGTCAAGAAATTCATTGACGTATAGCCCTCTGAGGGGCCTGTGGAGCTCTTTTTTTACATAAAATTTAAAAAAAATATGCTTAGAGGCTTGTAGGCCGGAACGGATAGGGTTTTCAGGGGTCAGAGCCACTTTTCCGGCTCAGAGCCCTTTCCCGGCTCAGAGCCTCCTTTCGGACTCAGAGCCACTTTTTCGGGGTCAGAGCAAGTTCCCGGCTCAGAGCCTCCTTTCGGACTCAGAGCAAGTTCCCGGCTCAGAGCCCTTTCCCGGCTTAACATTCATGAAATAGTAACAAGTTTATACCGCCGGGGGCATTGACTCCAGGCTACAGCCCGTACCATGCGTAACATCTGGATACCCGCCTTCGCGGGTATGACACGCACCTCCTGCACTTTGGCCGGGACAACACATCCCTTTCCTCTGTGCTCTCTGAGTCTCCGTGGCAGGCCCGTTAAGTCTTCGCTTCAGCCGATGACAACCGGCCTGTTTATTTAAGGATTAATTTAGCAGGAATCAAGATTTTGTCTTGTCCTAAAAACTGCCTGTTATAGATACTTCAGTGAAGTTCACCTAATTTCAATGTCGAGGAGCCTGTATGAAATTTCTTTTCGAGATATTTCCAGTAATACTTTTTTTTGCCGCGTTTAAATATAAAGATATCTATTTTGCCACAGTCGTGGCAATCGCGGCGAGTATTCTTCAGATAAGCTATTCCTATATAAAGAATAAAAAAGTTGAACCGCCCATGCTTATAGGCCTGGTTGTCATAATTCTTTTTGGGGGAATGACTCTGCTGCTTCATAATGAAATATTTATTAAATGGAAACCGACTATCCTGTACTGGATTTTTGCTACAATACTTCTCGTCGCGCGCGCAGTGTGGAAAAAAAATCTTATTCAGTCTCTGCTCGGCAAGCAGATAGAGGTTCCGCCTGAAGTCTGGGAGAGGCTCAACTATAGCTGGATGATTTTCTTTGCGGCAATAGGGGGAATCAACCTTTATGTGGCGTATCATTTTTCCACGAATATCTGGGTAAATTTCAAGCTTTTCGGTATTCTCGGGCTGATGCTTCTCTTTGTTATTCTGCAGGGATTCATGCTGTCGCCGTACATCAGGGAGGATGGGGAATAGTTTCGTAGAAAAATCTCCATGATCATCACAAAGATGAATTTAACCTGATTAAATGAAAAAGAAAAAGAGAAAATATTTTGCCGAACTGATGGATCGTCACTCCGGCGGCGGATGCGATTCGAAGTGCCCTCACTTCGGCGAATGCGGCGGATGCATGTTTCAGCACATACCGTACGAGAATCAACTGCTGCTTAAAAAGGATTACCTGAACGATCTTTTAGACGGCATCACCGTTGTTGATGATGTTGAGCCGGGCGCTCCTTATGGATACAGAAACAGGATGGACATGGTCTGCGCCTTTGGCAAGAAAGGGCTGCGGATGCAGGGCAGATACAGGCAGGTTGTCGATATTCAATCCTGCGCCATAATGCAGCCCGCATGCAACGATAGGTTCATCGAGCTTCGCGGCCTGCTCTCCGGGATCGAGGATTACGATTATCTGCATCACAGCGGATATTTGCGCTATATCGTTCTAAGACAGGCAAGGTTTACCGGGCAGGTAATGACCAACCTTGTGGTTTCGGTGCCTGAGAACCGGTTCGGCTTCATTCTTGATGATTTTCTTGAGGGAGTTGATTCAGCATCAATTATTCTGAGTGAAGGCGTTGCTGATTTGAGTTTCGGGCCTGTTTACCAGACTCTGAAAAAGGGGTTTATTACCGAGAGTTTTGACGCGATAGAATACATGATAACGCCTAATTCTTTTTTTCAGTCGAACTCAGAGGTTGCCCTAACCATGTATCGTAAAATAAAATCATGGACCCGGGGGCGGACTCTTGACCTCTATTCCGGAGTGGGGAGTATATCGCTCTTTGTTTCATCCGCTGCGGAAAAAGTTACAGGCGTGGAGATTGCGCAGGAGTCTGTCGATACAGCGCGTAAAAACGCCGGGAACAATAAAATTGATAATGTAGACTTTCTCTGCTCCGATGCGCTTGATTATGTAAAAGAGAACCGCGCGTCATTCGACACTCTTATACTCGATCCGCCCAGAAGCGGCATGCATCCTAAGATGATTAAAGAGATCCGCAACATGAAGCTTGACAGGATAATTTACATGTCGTGCAATCCCTCCGCATTCAGGGATGATGTAAAAGTTCTTGAGGAATGGGAGATAGAAAGTTTTGAGGCGCATGACATGTTCCCTCAGACCCCCCATGTTGAAACCCTTGCCCTGCTTAAAAGGAAAAATTAATTGGATAATACAACAGGCAGGATTATTGGTTCCGCGGTTCCGGCGGGGACGCGGCAGCAGAGGCTTGATCTTTATCTCTCTTATAGATTCAGCTATATGAGCAGGACATCATGGCAGAGAGAGATAACCCAGGGGCGTGTTCTTGTGAATGGTTCACCTGCCATTGTTCCCGGAAGAAAGATCAGGCCGGGTGACATGGTGGCATACCTGCCCGGGGAATACGAAGAACCTGCAGTAGACCGCAGTTACCAGGCGCTATACGAGGATGATGAATTTTTCGCCGTAAGCAAGAGCGGCAATCTTCCAGTGCATCCTTCGGGAATTTTTTTCCGCAACACCCTTGTGATGCTACTTGAAGAGGACCTTGGCGTTAAGCTCTACCCTGTACACAGGCTTGACCGGGAGACCTCCGGGGCAATTCTTTTTGGAAAGAGCGCTGAATCGGCCTCGGCGATGCAGAAAAATTTCGGCAGTTTTGCAAAGAGCTACAGGGCCATGGTAAGAGGCGTTCCGGCAGAAAAGAATTTCATTATAGATGTCCCGATCGGGCAGGCGCGTGAATCCCTTATTCGAAAAAAAAGAGAGGCGTACCATGGGGCGGCCGAGGAATCGCGTACAATGTTCAGCATCCTTTCGTTTTCCACTGGCGCGTCCCTGCTTGAGGCTGTTCCTGTAACAGGCCGTATGCACCAGATCAGGGCGCATCTAAAGTATGCGGGCCATCCTATAATTGGCGACAAGCTTTACGGCCCGGATGAGAGCGTTTATCTTGAATATATTGAAAAGGGGCTGACCGATTCTGTTATCAGGCGTGCGGGATTCAGCAGGTGCGCGCTGCATTCATACAGTATAGGCTTTGTTCATCCTTTTAACGGCAGGGATGTAAGCATATACGCTCCGCTGCCTGATGATATGGTAAAACTAACTGTTGATCTTGGACTGCGGCTGGTGTAAAAATTTTATCGATAAGTCAGATTGACCATGTTGGATCTTTTTTTATTAGTATCTCTTTGATCTTCGCGTCACCTGCGGAGAAATAAATTATATGCGATTCCATAACTGAGAACTCGGTCATTATTACGGATAGTTCTTCGTCAAAACGGGGATCAAGAAGGTCAATTTTTTTTAACTTCCTGTTGTCTATAAATATCGCTTTCATGGATTTTCCTGTAGTGAGTGATCATTCAATATTCGTGTTAATTTAATATTTGTCCACTAATTAAATATTTTTTTTCATCAGCGCGTGTCAAAAATCGTTTACAACGGGCTCATTTTTTTAGTATTGACTTTTTATTGACCTTAAATCTAATTGATGCGACTCGGTCTGTCTTCGCGACAGTTTAATTCAATTTATGATGAATCTGCTGTAAAAAACTCCTGTTTTACAGGGTTTTGGGGATCAATTCCTGAAGGCAGCGATGCATCTTTAGCGGTGCAGGACAAAATTGCGCAGCAATGGCAATAAATTTTTAGTAAAACTAAAGAAGACAAATGGATAAAAACAGACAAAAATTTTTCACATGCCTGATAATGATATTTTTTATGGCCGCAGGCAGCGCCTTTGCCTACAAGTTCGATTTTGTTACAGTAAGCGACATTGTTAAAAATATCAAAAAGACCTATGCTGACCTTGAGTCATATCAGGCCAATTTCCAGATTCAGTCTGAAAAGGATGGCCGAAGGACTACTCAGACAGGTGTTCTCAAGTCGAAGGGATCTGACAAACTGCTGATGGAATTTTCCAATCCTCCGCGGCAGAAGATTGTTTCAAACGGAGAAATGATGTGGGTTTATATCCCCTCTCTTAATGTTGTGGCGGAACAGGACCTTATGTCGGAATCGGGAATTTTCACATCGGGCTCCGAGGCAGGGCTTGCCAGACTCTTTAACAAGTACCATTACAGGTTTGCCTCAAAGGAAGAGCCTGAGACCATGCCCGACGGAAGAAAAATGTACACCCTTATTCTTAAACAGAAGGAGACGAGGAGCGGTTACCGGACAATAAAACTCTGGGTTAATGAGAGTTTTTTTATAGTCAGGGCCGAGGGTGAGACCTCAACCGGGAAAAAAGTAGTAATTATACTTTCAGATATCAAAACCAACATAGACATGCCAAACGGTATCTTTAAATTTGAAATACCGGCATCTGCAAGGCTTATAAAAAATCCGATGATTTCAGAGGAGTAGTTGTGGACAGCATAGGGGAAAAACTTAGAACAACCAGGGAGGCCAGGAAGCTTTCAATCAGAGAAGTTGCCAATGAGACAAACATTGCCCCGACCTATATTGAAGCCCTTGAGAACGAGGATTTTGACAAATTTCCAAGCGAAACCTATATAATAGGCTTTCTCAGGGCATATTCGGAATTTCTCAGGCTTAATAAAGAGGAGATGATACAGCTTTACAAGGGCTACAAGATCGGTGAATCTGCAACTCCAATTGAAGAACTGACAAGGCCTGCTAAGGCTGCGTGGATGATCCAACTGATGACTTTTTATGATAATTATAGGAATTATATTTTTGCGGGCGCGGCTGCGCTTGTGTCAATAATATTCATCTGGGGAATCTGGTCCATGTCCGGTTCCAATCTGGATATCACTTCCGAGGAAGCGGCTAAGATGAAAAAGGAGCTTGAGCTCAGCCATAACTCGAACATCCGTAAAGTCAAGAATATCCAGCTTTCAAATGACAAGGGCAATGTATATGCCTACAAGGGCGAGGCTGTCCAGTTTCTTGTAGATACAAAAGAGGTTGTTTTTATAGTAAAAGAAATCGGCGATAAACAGGTTACGGTTTCTCTTCAGAATAACGAGAAGGAACAGGTTCTTGAACTCGGCAGCAAGGCTTCAATAATTCTTGATGGTTCTCCGAGGGAGGTGCTTTTAACTCTGAGAGGACTCGCTGAAAGCAGCGCCAACATAATGATTGAACTCGGGCAGCCTCTTGCCGTACAGACTCAGCCCGTAGAGGAAGATATTAGCGTTAAACCTCTGACAGAAGGCGATAATACCAGGGTAATAGCGCAGAGTAACAAGAATCTCAGGATTACCTTTGATGTTAAATTTGTTCAGAAATCATTTATTGAAGTTTACCTTGACGGCAACAGAAAGGTGAAGGGGTTTATGCCGGCAGGCTCCCAGGAGAGATGGGAGGCTTCTGAATCGATTCAGTTCAAGATAGGCAATGCGGGCGGCATAAAAGCAAAAATTAATGAAAAGGAATATGTCTTCGGCAGGCAGGGCCAGGTCGCGAACAAGGTAATAACATGGAAAAAGGATCCGGCCAATCCCAACCTTTACCATCTTGAAGTCCGGGACTGGTAGGTGTGTGTTTTCTACATCAGGACTCTCCTATTATATCATCTCCCTGGGGTGTGCCAAGAATCTTGTAGATTCTGAAAAGATCAGCGGCGGCATGATCTCTGCTGGTTTCAGCCCCGCGGAATCCGCAGAAGAATCGGATATTATAATTATCAATACCTGCGGTTTTATCCGCGACGCAAAAGAGGAATCGATAGAAGTCATCTTTGACGCGCTTTCTCTGAAAGATGATGATGCCGATGCTGAACGGCCCTTCATGGATCAGGGCAAGAGGACTTTTCGCAGCTTTAACCGGAAGATAGTTGTGATCGGCTGCCTCTCAAAACGTTATTTCAACGATATAATGTCCGATATTCCGGAGATTGATTTTTTGTACGGTATACCGGACGCGGATTTTATTCCCCGCATGTGCAGCGCTTTCGGAATAAAGGTTTCCGGAAGCGTTGAGGCGGGAAGAGTAAAAATCCATAACAGCTCCTCTTTTTCATACCTGAAAATATCAGACGGCTGTTCCAATAACTGCAGTTATTGTGCCATACCTTTAATCCGCGGCCCCCTCGTTAATTTTTCACCTGAAGAGATAATTCGTGAAGCGGAGCAATGTGTGGATGGGGGCGCGCTGGAACTTAACATTATAGCCCAGGATATAAGCTCTTACAATTATGCCGGGCTGAATCTGCCTAAACTTGTTGAAAAAATATCTGAAATTGAGAAACTGCAGTGGATCCGCCTGCTCTACTGTCACCCCGATAAAATAACCGATGAAATAATATCAATTTTTTCTTCAGACATCAAGGTGGTACCCTATATTGATATACCTTTTCAGCATGTATCTGCCCGTATCCTTGAATCTATGGGCAGAAAAGGGAACTCCGAAATCTATGCTGAATTGATCGGCCGTATCAGAAAAGCTGTCCCGTCCATCAGGATACGCACGACCTTTATGACAGGTTATCCTGGAGAGAGTGAATTGGAGTTCAGGGAACTGATCGATTTTATTTCAGCGATGAAACTTGACAGAATCGGGTGTTTTGCCTATTCATCTGAAGATGGTACACGCGCCTGCATGCTGGAGGACACGGTTGCACAGCAGATCAAGCAGGAAAGATACGATAGCATTATGTTGATACAGCGTGAAATTTCGAGGCAAAAATTAGAGATGATGACCGGCATGGAGCTTGATGTTCTGGTAGAGGAGAGGGTTGATGAAAGTATGTACATCGGCAGGACTGCCTTTGATGCTCCTGAAGTGGACGGTGTTTTTTACTTGACCGCAAATATTGATCCTGTTAACACTATTGTCCGTGCAAGGGTTACGGATACAACAGAGTATGATCTTTTTGGAGAAATAGTTTGAAACTCACTGGAGATAGATGGAATCTGGCAAATTTTATTTCTTATTCAAGGATAATACTGATCCCGCTTTTCATATATCTTTTATACATCAAGGATTTCTGGTATGCGCTTATTGTATTTGTAATAGCATCACTTACGGATTTTTTTGACGGCTGGGTGGCGCGAAAATTTAAGCAGGAATCGGAGTTCGGGAAATTTATTGATCCCATAGCAGACAAGTTTCTGGTCATTGCGGCGCTCGCTGCGATTATCTGGCTTGATCCATATTTCAGAGTTTATGATTCATGGATGATTGTGGTAATCGCAGGGCGTGATGTGCTTATAACTGTCATGAGGTGGCTTGCTTTAAAAAGGGGAAAACCACTGAGGACCAGCAGGTTCGGTAAATTTAAAACCGCTTTCCAGATGATCTCAATAGTATTGATTCTGATGATTTATCTGGAGAGGAAATTTCATCTTTTCGATACTCATGTGTCAGTTCCATACTGGATAATGCTCGCAGTTACTATATTAACTGCACTTTCGGGAGTGCGCTATATAATTACAAACTGGCAGCTCTTTTTTCCTGAAAGGAAAAAAACTTGTGAACAGGCGGTTGAATGAAAATCAAAGAATTTTTCTTTACTGCATTCTATTCGGGTTATTCTCCTATCGCTCCGGGAACTGCCGGAACCTTAGTGGCAATGGCTCTTTACATTGTTGAAAATTATCTGCTGGGTGATGTTTTTTATAACAGTCTTAATTACGTGAATTTTGCGGCGCTGTTGCTTCTTGTTTATCCCTCTATCAGGCTTTGCGATGAAGCAGAGATTTTCTATAAAACCAAGGATCCGCAGTGTGTTGTTATTGACGAGGTAATGGGTTACTGGACCGGGTTGCTGTTTCTGCCGTTCTCCATAACCTATGCGGTTCTTGCATTTGTCATATTCCGGCTGTTTGATATAATCAAACCCTTTCCGGTAAAGAGGCTTCAGGAACTGCACGGCGGACTGGGAATAATGATCGATGATTATGTTGCGGGTTTGTATACTCTTGCGGTAATGCATCTTATAGCTTATATTCTTGAGAGTAAGGGCATTATACTTTTTTGAAAAATCGGGCGGGTGTTATGTATAAAAAATGGATAATAATATTTTTGATTCTGGCGATTCTGCCTGCGCCGCTTCTGTCCAAAAAAAAAGGCAAAGATGAACAGCAGCCGCTTCCGGCCGAAACAGTGCTCCTTTCGGGTAAAGATAGCGCGCTGATCGCGTCGAAGCTCGCGGCGTCACAGAATCTTATCAAGTCCATGATGCAGGATGACATTGAAACAGCCGACTTTATCCCTGAACTCAAAGAGGCAGAAAAAATTTTCGATTCGCTCAAGTCCTCAACAGAGATTAAAGACCCGGTAGCAGTGAAGGATATGCTCCTCGCAAAATTAGAAATTCTGGATATCAAGGCTCAGGACAGGATTAGTCTTCACAAAAGGATGGACCTGCTCTACCAGTTTATGGTTATATCGGGAATAATTGTTGGTATTCTGATACTCATCTACTCAATCTATATGTATTCCCGGAGAAAATGAAGCAGTTTGGATAGATCATACCTGTTTAACACTGAAAAAATCAAGTATGTAAAGGGGGTTAGGCCTGACGTTGATTGCATACTTTGCGCGATTTGCAGACATGATCCCCGAGTAAAGGACCTTACCGTTTACAGAGGCAGGCTTCTTTCGGTTGCCTTAAATCTTTATCCATTCAATCCCGGCCACCTGATGATTTTTCCGAATAGACACGTGTGCAGTCTTTCTGAATTAACGGCTGAAGAGGCTGTAGAGATGCACAGGCTTCTGGCGCTGTCTATCAGTATTATTGACAGAGAGTTTTCTCCCTCGGGTTATAACGCCGGTTATAACATAGGCCGCGGGAGCGGAGCGAGCATACCGCACCTTCACCAGCATCTGGTGCCAAGATACGACAACGAGGTGGGATTCCTCGATGTACTCTCGGGGACAAGGGTCATAGTAAACGACCCTCTTGAGGTTCTTGATAAACTCTCCGAGGCGTTCAGGGCTGCGGAAGAAAGCGGAAAGGGTGGAACAGGATGAATTATCATCAAAGAACTTCATGCTGCCGATTACACAGGCGGCGCTGAAGAAAAATTTGAAATAACCGGGGATTATCATTAGAATAGTTCCATGTACTGTTTTTAAAGCAGCAGTTCCAGAGCAGAGATCGGTCAATTTCGCTGCAAAAAATTTTAGATCTGTTTTACATCATCAAACCGGAGTGAAGAATGAAAAAAATTAAAGAGTTTAAAATTGTCCCATACCTTCCTGAAAAATTGAAACCGTTGCTTAACATTGCATATAACCTCTGGTGGGTATGGAATTTTGAGGCCATTGATCTTTTCAGGAGGCTTGATGTCGATACATGGCGTGAGGTAGGGCATAACCCGATAAGTTTTTTAGGAACACTTTCACAGCAAACTCTTGATGAGGCAGCCGAATCTGAAGGTTTTATGGCGCATATGAACAGGGTTGAGGCTGAGCTTGACAGGCATCTCACAAAAACGTCCTGGTATGATGAAAATAAAAACGACGCAATTGATGCGCGGATAGCTTATTTTTCAGCCGAATTCGGACTGCATGAATGCGTACCTATTTATTCGGGAGGACTGGGGGTGCTTGCAGGTGATCATCTGAAGTCGGCAAGTGAACTGGGCATACCGCTTTATGGCATGGGCCTGCTCTACAGGCTGGGTTATTTCAGGCAGTACCTTAACTTTGACGGATGGCAGCAGGAGCGTTACCCCGAGACGGATTTTTATAACATTCCAATAACACCTGTTAAAGACAGCAGCGGCGAGGATCTTATAATAAGTGTTGAATATCCGGGCAGGACTGTCTACGCGCGGGTATGGCAGATTATAATAGGCAAAGTGACGCTCTTTCTTCTCGATACAAATATTGATAAAAATTCCAGCGAGGATAAAAAGATCACGGACGAACTTTACGGCGGCGACCTTGAGATGCGCATAAAGCAGGAGATTATGCTTGGGATCGGGGGGGTCAGGGCGTTCAGAGCCATGGGTATTGACATAACTGTGTTCCACATGAATGAGGGGCACGCCGCGTTCCTGGCGCTCGAAAGAATCAGGCTTTCAATGAAGGAATTCGGAATGACCTTTGGTGAAGCGCATTCATTCGTTACCGCTAGCAATATCTTTACAACGCATACACCGGTTCCGGCGGGGAACGACAGGTTTCCGGTTGAACTGATTGAAACATATTTTGAAGACATGTATGAGGAGATGAAAATTGACAGGGGAAGGTTCATGGCGCTGGGGCGCGAAAATCCCTTTGATGTAAAAGAAGAGTTCTGCATGACAGTGCTTGCGATCAAGTGCGCGTTTGCATCTAACGGCGTGTCAAAGCTGCATGGAGATGTCTCGCGTAAAATGTGGAACAGGGTATGGCCCTATCTGCCGTCGCATGAAGTGCCGATCGGTCACATAACAAATGGCGTACAGACTCTGTCATGGACATCGGACGAAATGATGAGGCTCTTTAACAGGTACCTGGGCCCGGGGTGGATCAACAATCCGACAGCAAGGGATATCTGGAAGGGCATAGACAATATTCCGGATTCGGAACTCTGGAGGTGCAGGGAACGATTAAGGGGGCGCCTTGTAAGCTTTGCGCGAAAACGTCTGCATGACCATCTGCTTGCGAGGGGCGTCCCAAGAAAACATGCTGCTGTTGCAAGCTCGGCGCTTGACCCCGAGGCATTGACCATAGGATTTGCGCGGAGGTTCGCTACATATAAAAGGGCCACACTGCTGTTCACCGATATGGAAAGGCTGAACAGAATACTGTTCGACTCAAAGAGGCCGGTGCAGATAGTTTTTTCCGGCAAGGCTCATCCTAAAGATAATCTCGGCAAGGAGTTCATCAAGGAGATCATTCACATTTCGCGCGATGAAAGAATGAGAAAAAAAATTGTCTTTCTTGAGGATTACGAGATAAATGTTGCGCGCTACCTTGTGCAGGGCGTTGATGTCTGGCTTAACAATCCGATAAGGCCAAAAGAAGCTTCGGGAACAAGCGGTATGAAGGTTGTTTCAAACGGCGGAATTAATATAAGCGTGCTCGACGGCTGGTGGGATGAAGCATATAATTCGAACAACGGCTGGGCTATAGGTAACGGCGAGGTGTACGACGATATAGCCTATCAGAATGAGGTTGAAAGCCTTTCAATTTACAATCTGTTAGAAGAAGAAATAATTCCCCTGTTCTACACGCGCGGCGAAGACGGTGTTCCTTCGGCATGGCTGAACAGGATCCGTGAATCAATGAAGTCCATTATGCCTGAATTTAACACGAACAGAATGGTAAAGGATTATACTGAAAAATATTATCTGAGGGCACACCACAATTACCGGGAGTATATGAAGGACGGATTTAAAGTTTCGAGGGAGCTTGCGAGATGGGGCGAAAGGATAAGACAGCTCTGGAGCGATGCGCGCGTGCTTGACATGAACATTGACGAGGTCGGAGACGTAACAGTGAATTCTACACTCAGGGTAAGCGCAAAGATACACCTTGGGCGGATAGACCCCTCTGATGTTCTTGTTGAATTCTATTTCGGTTCTCTGGACCAGTTCGGCGAGATTGTTGACGGTGTCGGATCGCCAATGGAGTGCAAGGGTGATGAAGGGCATGGAGTATACAGGTTCTCCGGACAGATTCTCTGTCTTAAATCCGGACGATTCGGGTACAGCGTCAGGATTATTCCTTATAATAAAAATCTGCCGCGAAAATTTGATCCGGAGCTTCCGTTTACCTGGGCATGATTATCCGTCCGCCTTCATTGCCTTTTGCGGTGCAGGCGGACTGGTCTTGTTTATTAAAATTTTTTCAGAGAAGCAGTTTTTTTAATAATACTGTTTTAATCTATTTGACTTATTTCTGGTAATGGACTAAGTAGTCTGAGACTTGCTTCTTCTTCATCAGCGTTATTAAAAATTTTATCAGATTAATTAAAATAATGACATTGTACATGCCGGTGTACAATGCTGCAATTTATTCAGGTTATAATTATGCGCGAATCAGCGGTTATTAAAGAACGTGACCAGTATAAAAAACAGATGGAGAGGATCAGGGAATCCCTCATCAGAAAAAATATTGAAGAGCCCAACAGCGAAGAGATTGAGTTTTTGCTGAAAAGACTTTAAACCCCGGTTTTATTTTACAGAGAATTTTTCCAGATCTGAACAGACTGCCTGTAATAATCAAACGGCGGCGGACTGATCGCGAGTTTTTTTGTCATAATTTTTCTTGCCCACCGGCGCTCGGTCAGTTCACAGATATCTTTTATATTCCTTCCCGTGCACTCAGGTGTCTTCATGCCTAAGTGCAGGCATTCGTCATCGCTTAGATGTTTTGCGTAACCGCTGAATATTGATGCCCGTTCACTTTCATCGGGATAGGGAAATTTTATTATCTGGTCGAAACGGGAAAGAAGCGCGCCGTCAAGATCGTTCATCCTGTTGGTCGCGCCTATGGTGATGGTCTTTTCGGCGCTGTCAATGCCGTCAAGTTTTCGCAGCAGTACCGAGAGAATTCTTCTTGTGGCTTCGAACATATTCTGGTCGCGCGAGCCGGCTAATGAATCAATCTCGTCAAGGAAGATCACCGCTCCGCCCATCTCGTCGCAGAGGTCAAAAATTTCGGCAAGGTTTTTTGAGGACTGCCCGAACCATTTTGACATGATTGATTCAACAGGCACATAAACAAGGGGCAGGCTGCTGTCGCCGGCAATTATTCGCGCGGCCGTAGTTTTGCCCGCGCCCGGGGGGCCTTCAAAGAGTATGGCCTTTGGCCTGTTTGATTCTATCGTTTTTCTTGTCAGGCTGGCGATTGAATCATATACGTCGGGATTGCGCAGAGGGAGAATAACAGATTCCCTGATTTTACGTTTTGTGTCTGAATAACCTGCTATGTAATCCCAGTCCGGAACCGTGCTGCCGTTGATAACCGATGCGCCAAGTTCCTTGAGCCTCTCTGCCGGGTCATATCTGGCCTGGCAGTTGAGCTTTCTGATGATTTCAATTACGGAGTTTATCTCCTCCTGCGAGAGGTTTCCTTTTTTTGTGATCTCGGCCCGCGAATTCACTATGCTGAAAAAATCGATTTTGAAGTTATCAGTAACTGAAACTGTATTGAATATGTTGCTGTTAAGAGACTGGAAGCTGTAGTGCCCGGGTTCAAACGAGACTATACGTATATTTTCGATATGACTTTTAAGTATCAGGAGCGCGTCAAAGAGCATTGAGTCCGTAAGCGGAGGGATAAGAAAACCTATACGTGTACGTTCTTTCTGGAATTCTATTGTAAGTGAAATATCGCGGCCGGCCTTCAGAATCAGGTCTGTTGTGGAATTCTCTATCTGCTCTTTCATCCGGTCGTATTCAATGAGCCGGTCTGCTGTTTCAGTTTTTTCCATGCGTCGCTGCCTCAGGGGATGAATTTAATTTTTAAATAACGCCTGGACCTTTCGATCCTTTTTGTAAAATCGTCGTTCCATTCTATCATGACGATCACGATGTATATGGCGTCCTGCCTGATTTTTGATATCTCCTGTTTTTCCGCTTTGCCGTGCAGGTCGACAAATGATGACACCGTGCGCCTGCAGGTGTACCCGCGTTCGTCCTTTGCTGTATAATCAAACCTGCTGTCTGTCTCATCGGCATAGTACCAGTAATTGGGGGAATCATTGGAAATGAACATCTCGCATTCAGGGTTAAAGAGTTCCTCTGCGATTCCGGTGTTTCTGAAACCCGCGATATTTTCTACAGGCGCACCGCCCGCCGCGCTTTCATATGACGCGGGCTCAAACGATGCATTAAGGAGAATTCCATCCGGCTGCCTGAAGCTGAAGACAAAGCAGAATTGTTTTCTTTTGATCATGGCAGTGTCATCAATTATGTTAATTATTCTGCCGTCCTGTTCAAGGTAGAGGTCAATGAATTCCTGCTGACCGGATTGTTTCTGGCCGCCGCCGCATGACACAACAATAGCACCGGTAAGAATTGCCGCGCTTATATGTTTAATCATGGTTTTTATTGCCGTCACCTCAGACCTCAGTATCCTCTTGTTTTTTTAAATATGGCGATTAATCCTTTTTTGATGAGGAAATATGCTGACATAAATATTAATATCCCGATAAATCCGTAGAGTATGGCATCGGTATTGAATGTAATGCCCGGCACGAAGTTCTTCATTGTTCCCCTGTATATGTCGATGTCGAGGTTCCTGAAGAACATAATTAGTTTCATCAGCCCTGTTGAGTCTGTGAGTTCATTAAGCGCTTTGCTCAGTTCGTTAAAACGGGAAAGGTTTTCTGACATGATCTGTCCGGTTGAGGCGAACTCCTTTACCGTGGACTGCAGGTGAATGTTTATGTATTCATCAAGCGACCGGTTGTTCGCCGCAGCGTATGATTTATATTTACCGATGAGATGTTTAAGCTCATCGACATGGCCTCCAAGCCTCTGCTGGTACTGTACAATAAATGCCGGCAACTGGGCAAAAATAAGCGCCCCGGCAACCGAGATTATCCTGTCAAGAAGGGATTCCAGAAAACGAAAAGGCGCCTTGATAAAACGGTTCATGTCAACCTCATTGCACTGTTTGTATGCAGCCGCACTTTTAATACCTGCGCGGCATAAATTTTTGTATGAAGCCCGTTTTTATAGAATATATAGGTTTCGGACTAATTTCAATTCTTATCTGATTCTATGCGTTTGCCTTGAATATCGCGTTACCTTCGCCGTTTACGGTAAAAGGAGCGCTGCAGTATGGGCAGTAATGATCGCCCTTCATACTGACACGGACCGGAGATGAACACTTCAGGCATTCAATAACGAATGGAACAAATTCGTCCGGCAGGCTTGACCTGCTGCCGCTGTCCGATACAAAGTCTGCTGCAAGAGAAAGAGCTGCTTTTCTGTCAACTGCGGTTCTGATGAGCCGGTCGAATCCTAAAAGATGGAAGAGAAGCGAAATTTCACGGCTCAGACCGAAAAACACAACGGCACCGCCGAAAGCCGAAATTTTTCTGTGCAGAAGCAGCACGGCGCCTATACCCGCGGAGCTGATAAAATTAATTTTTTCCGAATTTATCAGCAGATAAATCATACCGTTTTCAGCAAGCGTAGATGTGTAGTCCTCAAAGTCTGAACTTGTTTCGCTGTTAAGCGCTCCGTCGATTTCAACGATTGCGGCGCTGTTTCCGGTTTCTTCGTGAGATATAAAGAACATTCAGGCCCTCCCTTTCTTCGCCGGTATGGCGTCAAGAACTTCCCTGATTCCCCTTTCTCCGAGCGTTTCTGGAGAAATTTTCCGGGCAATGTAATCTCCCGCAGCATGTTTATGCGCAATTGACACGGGCTGCTCATCATTTATTTCTTCAATAAATTCAACTGCGATATAACCATCGCCGGTCTCTGCCGTGTCTTCGTCAACGTCGTCATCGTTCAACCCATAATCCTGAAGAGGAGCCGATTCATGGCTGATTTTTTCATCCGGCCCTTTGGAGAGATCAGTATAGACTTCATCTTCGAAAAGGTCAAAATCATCCATAATGCTGTCAGATGAAGATTCTGCCGCGGGTATTATTAAATTTTCGTCAAGCTCATTGTCAGTGAGTTTTGAACCGGAAGTTTCCGTTCTTCTTTCATATACTGGCGCACTGTCGAGTTGAGCTCTCCTGTGTATTGACCTGTACCTGACAAGAATTACCACTGAGATAAACAACGCGATTGTTAGAGATGCGCCCAGTACGATATAAAGATATTTCAGGGTATGCGTAAATGTTTCATTGATGAGGATGTATATTCTCTCTTTGGCAATGAGGAAGCAAACAGCGCCAGCAGGCTTATCATTAATAAATATGCTTTTTGTAACAAGCCAGCCGGTGGTGTTGATCCCGGGATAAATATACTCTGCAATGATCTCCCTTTCCCTGATGCTGAAGGGTATTTTTTTGTCCAACATGTTATAGTCAGAAAATTTCACTTCGCGGCTGTTCTTCCTTACCGGTTCCAGTATAAGTTCCAGGTTGTAGGTCATTCCGTCGTTTGCTATATTGCCGCGCAGCGTCTTCTCAATCGACGTGTTGGAATGGGCAATAAGCCGCCCGTCTGTTAGTATAAGGATTGCTTCATCAATGGTTTTCTGCTGAATCTTTTCCTGGAACAGGGTTTTAAGAAATTCGGTTTTGTTTGTTTTAAGGCTCAGTTCCGCAGCGCTGGCAAAGGCCTCGGCAAGTGTTCCGGAATAATTCCGGGTATATTCTTCGACTGAGTTTATGTTTTTTTTAAGAGAGACATAAGTATATGAAAACAGGATCACTGAATTTAGTATTGATTCAGTGAGGAACAGCAGCAGGAATATGCCCGCTGGGAAAATTATTTTTCTGTTTTTTCTGGCCATGTTTAAATCCGGATTCATTTATTGACCGGCTTTCGGCTGTGATCTGCTGAAAGGCCATAACTGGTCATCAATTATTGTATCGGATTATTTTTAAATTTGATTGATTAAAAAAGCGGCCGCAGAGATAGTCTTTATAATTGTATTATACGCTGCCTCTGCGCGGTGCAGGCCTTAAACAGCAGGGGGCAAGAGCGGATTTTACCAGCGGGGAACTTTTCGCTGCATGGGAAGAGTTTGTTCAGTGCGGCGCTGTGCCGATTACGAAAAGTCAGGTTGAAAAGAATGAGTGAAATTACCTACGCAGAATCCCTCAAGCTTGATAATCCGCTTTATATAGATGTGCGAACACCCGCCGAATACTGCGAGGACCACATACCCGGCGCGGTAAACCTTCCCATATTTGACAACGAAGAGAGAAAGGAGGTCGGGACCCTTTATAAAATGGTCAGCCGCGAGGTTGCTGTCAAAAGGGGAACGGAAATTGGCGGCGAACGAATAGGAGCTATAATTGAATCGCTAATGAGTTACAGGGGAAGGGAGATAGTCCTTTACTGCGCCCGAGGGGGGATGCGCTCAGGGGCAGTAGCCTCTCTTGTGAATTCACTGGGAGTTAAGGCATGGAGGCTCAAAGATGGCTACAGGGCGTACAGGAGTATTGTGTCCGGGTACCTTGATTCGGTTGAGATAAGGCCTCAGCTTTTTGTCCTTCAGGGGCTGACCGGAGCGGGGAAGACTGAAATTCTTGGTTTCATTGAAAACTCTGTCGATCTCGAAGGTATGGCCGGCCACAGGAGCTCCCTCTTCGGAGGTATAGGGCTTGAACAGCACAGTCAGAAATCCTTTGAAACACAACTTGCAGTCAGGCTGAATGAACTTGATAAAATGCCATATATAGTAATTGAAGGGGAATCAAAAAAAATCGGCAATCTGCATATCCCCGAAAATATATTCAGGCAGATGCGCAATGCCCCCGTGATATATATTGATACACCGATTGAAAGAAGGGTCGCAATAATTAAAAAAGAGTATACTAAGGTTAACGATCATGAAAGAGTTATGGGGATTGTTCTTTCGCTTACGAAAAGGCTTGGCCAGAAGAGGACAGATGACCTCGCGGGGTTATATAAAAGCGGAAGAATAGATGAATTTATAGAGATGCTTCTTGTTGAGTACTATGATAATCTCTACAGGCATACGCTTGATGGATTTAATTATGCTGCGGTTATCAGGAACATGGATAGCGAGTCCGCCGCGGCCGAAGTACTCAATGCGGTTGACGTGTACCTGAAAAAGTAATAATTATTCCTGAAAAAATTTATTAGTGCAACGATCGTTTTAATTCCCTCCGCAGCCTCTGGCTGGAGGGAATGGAGCATGTTTTGCTGCAAAATAGTTAAGGAACTCTAAAAATAAATACTCTTTATATTTATTGACAACTTCACATATTTTTAATTATAATGAATGTGGTCTATTATGGCCGTTTCAGGTGAAAATTTCATAAAAAGGGAAAATGATTAATAATTACAGGAGGAGTATATGAAAAAGTTTTTGTCCATTGCCTTTCTGGTTCTGGTTATTGGCTGCGGCGGAAAAACCCGGTACGAGGATGTAAACAAGGCTGAAGGTTCCATGGAGTGGGGGCCTAAGGAGATAAAGACGACAGTAGATAAAATGGTATCGTCTCTTTATACATATTTAAAGGATGACTGGAAAAAACCCGCGTTTATCCAGGTAAAGAAGTTCAGGAATATGACATCGGAACATATTGATACAGAGCTTGTAGTCGGTGAAATACGCACAAGGCTTATCAGGCAGAGAATCAAGTTTATCGATGATTCACTTGACCAGGAGGCTCTTGAAGAAATTGCAAAGGGTCAGACCGGCCTTATAGATGCAGACAGCGCCATTCCGGTTGGAGAGATGAAATCTCCCAACTTTTATCTGACAGGCGATATAAGAGAGAACGTGCGTTACGTTGACGGAAGAAAAAAACAGTACCTCAAGGTTACGCTTAAGCTTATCAACATAAGAACACGCATTACAGAATGGCAGGACGAACAGGAATTTCTGAAGTCTACAAAAACAGACAGGATTAGCTGGTAATTCCTGCTGGCTTATGGAGTATAGTATGAAGAAAATACCGCTGCTAACAACGGCAATTCTTTTTTCGCTTGTGTTCATTTCCTGTTCTTCAAGGACTTATGAAGAGGCGATGAAGGTGCCTGAGGAGAAGTTCTACAATGGACAGTATCTTGAAGCTGCAAATCTTCTTCTTCCAGAGGTGAATAAAGCGGGCAAGGACCGGCTTTTGTTTATGATGGAATGCGGTCTTATGCTTCACTCGGGGGAGGATTATGAAAAGAGCAACAGGGTTCTTCTTCCCGCGGGCAGGCTTGCACAGTTGATACCGATAAGTGTGAAAAACCAGATTGCCTCTTTCCTGACAAGTGATGTTAACTCAGCTTATCGTGGAGAGGATTTTGAAAAGGTCCTGGTGCATATGTACCTTGGCATAAATTTTCTCATGCTGAAAAAGGTTGACTCCGCGCGGGTTGAATTTTTAGCGGTGAACAACGAGCTGTCAAAGATTAAAAGTGAGGACGGGTCTCCTAAGTACAAGCAGAATGTTATGGCCAAGTATATGACCGCAATCGCCTTTGAGATTAGCGGGGAACTTAACCGGGACGAGAAGGATATCGAATACGCCTATATTGAATACAAGCAGATATATGCTCTCAAGCCTGATCTTGCCATGGTTAAGGATGATCTTCTTCGTGTTTCAAAAAGGCTCGGTTATGAAGATGACTATAAAGAATGGCAGAAAAAATTCGGCAGGGGATACAACGCGTCCGACGATACCGGAGAACTTGTTACAATTTTTCAGTCCGGGAGGGGCCCTGTAAAGAAATCCCGCGGCTCGCTTCTTAAAGACAAGGATATGGGCCCGGTTATTAATGTCACTCTTAATACAGGCAACTGGGGTGCGGGAGTTACGGTTGCAGCGATACTTGTTACTCTGCAGACTGCCGAGAATCCTATTCCAAAGTTTGTAACAAGGGCAAATAGGGTAAGCAGGATCAGGATTGAGTCAGAGGGTAAGTCCATTAATACTGTCATGCTTGAGGATGTTGAACAGACAGCAATTCAGAATCTGGAGGATGATTACGGAAGACTTTATAAAAGGGTTGCTATTTCGATTGCAACCAAGGCTGCTGCTGCAGTAGTTGCAGGAGCGGCGGCTAAAGCTGCTGCTGAACAGATTGAAGACCTGGGGCCTTTTGCATCTTTAATAGGCGCAGCCGTGGGGGCAGGAACTGGTGCCGCATTATTTGCCCAGATGAGGCCTGACCTGAGGAACTGGCACACTCTTCCGGCAAACTTCCAGCTTGGGCGCCTTATGCTGAAATCGGGCAGGCATAAGGTTAAGTATGTTTATATCGGCGATTCGGGAATAATAGATATAGTAGAAAAAGAGGTTGAAATAAAAAACGGGGAAAAGACACTGGTCAATATTAGGACACTCTATTAGGTACGGACTGTAAATAATGACACAGGCAGATAAAATACAAACGGGAGATCAGGTGTCTCCCGTTTTTATTAATTGTGATCTCCTTGACCGGCTGCTTCACCCGGTCTGCATACTTACCTCAAAGAGCATGATTGAATATGCCAATGAGCCTTTTTTTGGACTCTTCGATACTAACATAAAAGAAAAAAAATTTGACTGGCCAAATCTTTTCTGCGCGGACTGCAAAAAAACTGTATTCCGAAATTTTTTTGACGCCCTTAACGGAGCATTCACTTCATGCCTTGCCGAGATAAACACCGGTGATGATTCATGTACACCCGTGGAAGTTACAATGCAGCCCATAATCGATTCGGGATTGGTGCACTCGGTACTCGTTTTTATTACTCCACTTGATGGTGAGGATGAAGCCGTAAGGCATGATAACGAGGTTAATCTCTGCGATTCGGTTAAAAATTCATACTTCGAGTTTTCACCTTTCCCCATAATGAGATTCGGCAGGGACATGAAGGTGTCTAAGCTCAGCCGATCCTTTGAGGGCACGCTTGGCTACACCCTTGATGATATGTCCAGAGGCGAATGCCAGACAGTTAATGCGCTGTTCAAATATGATTCGGAAAAAATAAAGAACAGCATACTTGAAGTCTTCAGGGGGAATATACCTTTCAAGAGATTCGGTGAAATCAAAATCAGGACCAGCAGCGGCGAAGAACGAATAGTAAATATCCAGGCATACCCGATTTACAAAGACAGGGTTATCCATTCCATTGACCTGATCATGGAGGATATTACGAAAGTTAAGGAACTGAAGTCCAGGCTCTCTGCTATGAAAAGATTTAATCTTCTAAATGATATAGGACTGGGTTTTATTCATTCAATAAACAATACAATAAATGTCATTCTTAATCAGACGCAGTACCTGCAGATTATTACGGAAAAGAGCAGCGTTTCAGACGGACTTAAACAGATAGAGACTTATGTGTACGATGTTGTGGAACAGCTTCGCAGGATACAGGGATTTCTCGAGGAGAGGGGTACTGAACGCGAAGAGAGGCAGGAACCGCTTGCCAGTATTATAAATGACGCTGTTGAGTTTGTAAGGATACATTTCAAGGTTGATGAAAACAGAAGGAAGAGAAGCATTACTATCGACAATGATTATAACTGCAACTTAGACGTTATAACCGATACCCTGTTTTTAAGGGAACTGCTGATATGGGCAATGCTGAAGGTTTCGGTATATTCGGGTAAAAAAAGTGTTATGAAGGTAAGGTTTGTACGGGGGAACCTGTCTTACATCACAGTGTCGATTGACAGGGCAAAGGGCGCAGATTCTGAAGATATTATCCCCTATACCATAGACAGCTTTTCTCCTTCAGAGATAAGAAGCGCTGCTGATAAATTCAACATCAAGGTAATTGAGGAGGAGTCTCCGGAGCAGTATTCTGTGAGGATTGTTTTTCCACAACGGATGGTTCTTGAGAAAACCGCGGTCAGTAGTGAAGACACTTTTAGCAGCATAGAGGACAGGAATATAATGATTGTCGAGGATGAACCGGCTTTGCAGACAATACTGGGGAACCTCTTTGAGCGAATGGGGAACAGGGTTTTTATAACAGAAAACGGAATAGATGCGTTTGATGAATTTAAAAAGAATCATTATGATATAGTAATTACTGACTATGATGTTTCCGGGCTTAGCGGTATTGAGCTCGCGGCCAGGGTTAAAGAGATCAACGAGGATTCGCTTACCATACTTCTTTCGGGATGGAGCCTGGGCGACATAAAAAGATACAGGGGATTTATAGACCTTTTTCTGGCAAAACCATTCAGCATTGACGACCTGATACACGGCATAGCATCTCTCGAATCTGCGAAGAATTCCTGAGGGGATTTTAACCTGCGCGAAACGGCTGCTCTCCCGGCTGGCTGCATCTTGTGTTCAGGGACAGGGTGGCTATAAAATATGAAAAAGTTATTCATGATTATTCTTGTTGCAGCAATGCAGGCGTTTGCATGCGGCCCTGAAATTGTCCGGGCGTTCGGCCCTTCGGGGAGTTACGATGTGCAGGTGTACAGGGGGACAACCGGAATTATCCGCACGGAATACTGTAATATCTCTCTTATGAATATCGATAGTGACGGATGGAAATATCTTGCCGGTACTGAAACTTTCAGAGGCAGGGGCAGCGGTTTTCCGTCTAATCTCTCTTTCTGCATTATGCTGGAGAATACCTGGGACAGGCCCCTGCGGATCAGCAGGGTCGAGGTGCTTTCTGGCGGGCAACTAATGATGCCTGAAACTTTCAGTTTTTCGCAGGGCAGCGAATATGCTGAAAAGAGGTATGCAGTAAATCTCTGTGAGTTGTGGAAAACCCGAAGAATGCTTTCTGATAATTTTATACTTCAGGAGGTCGATTTTGACAATGAAACAATTGAGTACAGAATGGACTACATTGTTCCCGGGGATTCTATTGTTTTTTTCAGGACTTTTAAATGGATAAGGACCGATATTCCCGCGAAGTTCAGAATAGTAATAAAATACCGCGAAATTGAAAAAGTAATTGATTTTGATCTGTCCCGGTTTGAATACTATGAACCTGAACCGGGTGAAATAAATATATTGCCAGAGGTTAAACTGAAATGAAAATTAATGAAGACCAGATTATAAAGACAGCTAAGCTCGCGAGGCTTGAACTTTCAGAGAATGAAAGTAAAGAGTATTCAGAACAGCTCAACAAAATAATCGAGTATGTTAAAAAAATCAACGAGCTTGATACTTCTGATGTAAAGCCTGCAGCTCATATTATGGAAGTATCAAATGTGTTCAGGGATGATGTTGTAAGAAAATCCATTGACAGAAAAGGCATTGAGCAGAATGCGCCTTCGTTTGTTGATGGTTTTTTTGTGGTGCCTAAAATTATTGAGTAGAATGGAACGGTTCCCCAAAAGGATGTTCATTGCCCTGCCTGCTGATATTCGCGGTATTGACGGGGTCAGGGATGAACTTGCAAAGTCCGTAAGAGCGCTTAATATAGTAAACCGGGAAAATTATCATATAACAATTAAATTTCTTGGCAATACGGATCAGTCCATGTGCGATGCGCTTATTGCTGCGCTGGACAGATCTGCAAGGCCGCGGAAGGTGGAGTGCGTTACAAGAGGGCTCGGGTGTTTCCCCGGAATGGCGAATCCTTCTGTTATATGGGCCGGGATGCAGTGCGACAGGGAGCTTATTGAAAAACTGTTCACGTTTGCCGAGAACGCCGCTGTTGAAGCAGGATTTGCACCGGAACAAAGAAAATTTATTCCGCATCTTACCCTTGCGCGCGTGAAAAGGGGAGCAACCGTTCCTGATTCACTTAAACAATATATAGGCTCAAACAGTGAAACTGAGTATTCGCGTTGCGTTTTCGACAGGGTAACGCTCTTTGAGTCTATGCTCAAAAAAGAAGGCCCGGAATACAGAGTGTTCAGGGAATGGGCGCTTGCATGATTTAGCCTTATATGACGAGGTGACAAGGGTTATGGCAAAACTGCTGAAACTGCCTGAACTGGTCGCGAAAGACCATTACATGATGACTATAAAGATGGACTGCCCGTCTATAAAACCCGGACAATTCGTAAACATCAGGACTAATGAAGGCACAGATCCGCTTTTGCGCAGGCCATTTTCGGTTTACGATGCCGAAGGTGATGTTATTCGCGTTGTTATACGGGTAATCGGGCGCGGTACGGAGATGCTCTGCAGAATGGAGCCTGGCGAAATAAATCTGCTCGCACCCCTTGGTAATGGCTTTATAATTGAGAATTCAGGAGAGGTCCTTCTTGTGGGAGGAGGGGTCGGCAACGCGCCTCTTTTATATCTTGCCAGAGAACTTAAAAAGGCGGGCAGCCGCGTAACATACATCTACTGCGCCCGGGGAAAAGAATACATTTTCGGAGAAAATGACTTCAGGTCGGCAGTTGACGAGCTTATAATCGCCACTGACGACGGTTCGGCGGGGCTTAAAGGTTTTGCCACGGATGTCGCGGCGAATATAATATCAAGCGACAAATTCAGTAAAATTTATTGCTGCGGGCCGGACCCGATGATGGAAAAAACAGTAAAGCTTGCGCATGCGGCCGCGTCGGTTGAAGTTTCAGTCGAAAACTATTTCGGTTGCGGAGTGGGTATATGCATGGGCTGCGCTGTTGATACTACGGATGGTTATGTGCGGGCATGCGTGGATGGCCCTGTACTTGATGGCAGAAAGATAATATGGAAGAACATGCCCGATTGATTTTCAGGGCATGCCGGCTGATTAATTATTACGCGCCATGCGGCTTGCTGCTCCTGGAAAGGTTGCAGCCTGAAGTTACCTGAAGAGCGGCGACAGCGCTTTGAACTGAGGTGTGCCTGCCTTCTCTATTATCATGAACGCGATTGTTTCTGTGGGGTAGACCGCGGCGCCTGCGGATGCAAGTGAGTTCATTGCTGCAGTCCAGTCGCCTTTGCGTCTTGAGCCGACTGCATCTTTTGCTATAAAAACCCTGTACCCTGATGAAAGAAGAGTGAGTGCGGTCTGGAACACGCAGATGTGAGATTCAATTCCCGTGAGAATTGCGGTCTTTTTCTCCGTAGAGGTTACATATTTATTGATCTCTTCATCCTTCATGCTGTCAAAGTAAAGTTTATCAAAATTAGGGGCCTCGCTGCATGACTCCGCGAGTTCGGGTATTGTTTCTCCAAGGCCCTTGCGGTACTGTTCAGTTACAATTACAGGAATATTGAATTCAGCGGCAGCCTCAAGCAGAATGTTGCAGTTTTTTTTAAGCATCTTCTGCACCTGCGGTGTCATTGCGTGAAAGAGTCTATCCTGTATATCAATGAGCATCAGGAATGCGTCATTTCTGTTTATGATGAAATTTTCCATTGGTCCCCCTCTATTGCAGCAGATCGTTTTCAATATTTTTTATTATGGATTCTTTTTTGCTTTCTCTTATGTTTTTGCGGATTTTCTTTTTCTGATCCTCTACTATATTTGAGTCCGGCCCTTTTGAAGGAAGGTATGACGGGTTTTCGCCGCTGCATAAATCGCATTCCCTGTCAGGCACAAATTCCGGGATAAATATTTCGGAAATCTGTTCACGGCACTGCGGTCCCGGCAGCAGACCTGAGTTGGCACAGACATTTATCTGCTGAAGGCCGGCGTAAACCGGGAATTCCATAGCCGGGTCGTTAACAAGGGCGGCACGCATATAGTTTCCCCATACGGGCGCAACAATTCCGGCGGCAGCCTGGCCTGTGCCCAGCGAGAGTCCCATCTTGTCGTATCCCATCCATATACCTGTAGTCAGATTCGCTGTAAAGCCGATAAACCACGCATCCTTCCAGTTGTTGGTGGTTCCGGTTTTACCTGCCACGGGCCTTCCGGGATATGCGTGTCTTGCTGTGCCCGAAGATATAACACTGCGCATCAGGCTTATCATTACCTGCGCTGTTTCAGGCCGTATAATCTGGATAGTGCCATCCCTGGATTTTTCCGCGAGTATGGCGTTTATCTCCTGTTCCCTGTTCTCAAGGATGTTCCCGTTGCGGTCCTTTATGTAACGCACGGAGAAAGGTATGACGTCGCGTCCGCCGTTTGCTATTATGGCGTATGCGCGTGTTATTTCGAAGGGACTGACCTCGAGAGTTCCCAGAGCTATCGAGAAATTGCGCGGGATGCGGGCCTTTTTTTCGTCGTTGTTGAATCTGAGCAGCCTGGCATAGTAATCGATGACAGCGTCAATACCGATTGCCTCTGCGATGCGGATTGAAACTACGTTGATCGATTTTTCAAGGGCGCGCCGTATGCGCACAGATCCGTAGTATTCACCCTCGTAGTTTTCGGGCATCCAGTCGCTGCCCTCCATGTCGAGATAGACGATGGGCGAATCAAGAACAGTAGTTGATGCGGTAAATTTACCCGACTCGATAGCCGCAGCATAAAGAAGGGGTTTTATGGCTGATCCGGGCTGGCGTTTTGCCTGCATTGTCCGGTTAAGCTGGTTGATGCTTGAGAATTCTCCTCCTCCTATCATGGCTTCAATGTAGCCGTTCTGCTGGTTGATCGAGATTATGCAGCCTTCGACTCGCTGCATTTCGCGGTCTTCGCTGTAGGTCGATTTATACCTGTCTATAAACTGGCCAATGTTATCCATGCCCGCCAGGAAGTTAATTCCCTCGAGTTCTTCAATCACATTAGATCTCATGTGGCTGTTGAACCTGCTGTTTTCTATTGAACCTTTGCGTTTAAACGGAGGAATATTAAGGATGTATGAAGTCAGAGATATTTCGTCCGAGAAATGGTTCATTACATATTCCTCGTTGTTGAACGACAGCCCGCCTGAAACTGCGCTCTGCCTGTCCAGCGCGGCCTTGAGTATCCGCTGTCCCGCTGCCTGCTTGTTTATGTCAAGGGTAGTGTAGACTGAAAGTCCGCCCGAATAGACAGTCTCTTCGCCGTATTTTTTAATAAGATCGCGCCTTATGTATTCATTGAACCAGGGCGCGTGGTTTATGCGTGAACTGAAAGCGCTCAATGTGGGAGACATGTCCTGTATTTTATAAAGATAGTCGGGCCAGAAGTCCATGTATGCCTTTTCGCCTTCGGGCACGGTTATATAGCCCATCTCGACCATTCTTGAAAGAGCGACCCTGTGCCGCGTCCAGGCCGTGCGCGGATACTTTATGGGAGACAGAATGTTTGGCGCGGCAGGCAGCGTGGCAAGGAGTGAACATTCGGCCAGGTTAAGGTTCCAGACGTCTTTGCCGAAATAAAGTTTTGCAGCGGACTGGACACCGTATGCGCCGTGGCCAAGGAAGATCTGATTAAGGTAGAGATTCAGGATATCATCCTTGGTGTATTTGGCTTCAATCATCAGCGAGATAAATGCCTCTTTAATTTTGCGGTAAAGGGTTCTTTCTCCGGAGGTGAGCATTATCTTGGCAAGCTGCTGGGTGATTGTGCTGCCCCCCTGGCGTATGCTTCCGGAAAAAATATTCACAAAGAAGGCGCGCACAATGCCCCTGGGATTGATCCCCCAGTGGTCATAAAACTCGGTATCCTCCATGGCAATGAACGCGTTCCTGAGATGCAGCGGTATCCTGTCGTAAGGGACAATCTCGCGTTTTTCGCTGAAGATTTCCCCTATGAGAATATTATTTTTGTCGTAGATTCTTGTTGTTATATCGGGCTGGTAGGTTGCCAGGGCTTTTACGCGTCCGAAATCAATGATAAGAATGATTATGAATGCGAGTACGAATCCCGCGCCCACTCCAAGAATTATTATTTTATAGTTTCTGAAAAATTCCGGGAAATTGGCAAAGGCCCCTTTTATAGTGTCTATTATGCCGGAAAGAATATTTCCCATTCTGCCCGGCGGTATATTGAACGATTTTTGGGAGATCTTCCTGCTTCCTGATGAAATGTCGCGGAAACTGTTAGTAGATGCTTTGCGGGGAGAAGGAAGGCTGAATGAATTTCGCCGGGCAGTTGTTTTGAAAGAGGAACTGCGCGGACTGCCTGAAGGTTTATTTTTCCAGGGGATGGATCCTGCAAGCCTGCCCCTGAAAAACTTCAGCGCTGCCTGTATTTTAGCAGGAATGCCTGAAAATTTTTTGCCCGGATTGAATTTTTTTATGTTCAGTTTAAGTTTTCCGGGTGATTTGAGCTGATCTTTATCCCCTCCGCCCGGATTACCGAATGTTTTTCCGCTATATTTTGCCATTTTACCGACCTGATGCCTGATTATCAGGTGATTTTAAAGCAGGCGGATGGTGTTACAAATATTTTTTTAAAAAAAGGCAAAAAATAGATATTAAATAGATATATATTATAATTTGAGTGTATTTTAAAATAAACGCCTGTAATTCCTAATAAACGCCTGTTGTCCTGTTTCTGCAAACTTCCAATAAAGACGACCTTAAAAGTGAAACTGGAAATTTATAGTGTTATCAAGGATGATGACATTTAAATTCAAGGAGGAATAGAATGATAATAAATCACAACATCGCTGCAATTTTCTCCCATAGAACCTTAAAGTTCCATGACTGGAGCATCACAAAGGATGTAGAAAAACTTTCATCGGGTATGAGGATCAACAAGGCGGGTGACGACGCTTCCGGACTTGCTGTTTCCGAAAAAATGAGATCACAGATCCAGGGTCTCAGACAGGCTGAAAGAAACACAGAAGACGGAATGTCCTTTATTCAGACTGCTGAAGGTTATCTGAATGAAACACACGACATTCTTCAGAGAATAAGAGTGCTTGCTGTACAGTCAGCAAACGGTATCTATTCAGATGAAGACAGGCAACTGATCCAGGTAGAGGTATCTGAACTTGTGGATGAGATCGACAGGATTGCCTCACAGGCCGAATTCAACAAGATGAAGATTCTCACGGGTTCATTTGCAAGGCTGCACCCCACTGCGTCAATGTGGTTCCACATGGGCCCCAACATGCACCAGAGGGAAAGGGTCTTTATCGAAACGATGACAACAGCATCACTGGGACTTCGTAATCCCACAGTACTTACATTCATTTCAATATCAACTCCGGGTAAGGCAAACTCTGTTATAGGTTTAGCGGACGAAGCTCTGAGAATTGTATCAAAACAGAGAGCTGACCTGGGCGCGTATTATAACAGGCTTGAGCATTCAGCCAAGGGTCTTATGAACGCCTATGAAAATGTTCAGGCTTCTGAGAGCCGCATAAGAGACACGGACATGGCTGAGCAGATGTCATCTTTCGTAAGGTATCAGATACTTACGCAGGCTGCAACCTCAATGCTCGCGCAGGCTAACGCGAAGTCGCAGACTGTTCTGCAGCTTTTACAATAAATTTCTGAGCCAACATCGCAGTACCATTCAAAAACGCCGGACTCTCCCACCCGGCGTTTTTTCATTAGCATCACCCCCGTTCGCTCCATGATAAGCAGGGGGTCAGAGCATGGAAAATTTGAAATAGTACTATTCCCCCGTAGAAGCGTATAGCACAATCCCGCGCGAATCGGATGAAGCCATAACCCGCGGGTCATTCTTTACGAAGTCAGGGTCAAAGTCGATATACTTTATTCTGTCGCGGATTATTCCCTTTGACGCGAGGTAGGCCGAGACGCTGTTCATGCGTGCTGTGGCCAGGCTCTGGTTGATCTCTACTGAACCGCTGTAATCGCTGAAAGCGGCGAGTGTAATTTTTATTGAATTGAAATTTCTCAGGATGGATACGGCGCGATCAAGATTGTTCCTCGCGGTCCCGTTAAGGTCAGTTGAGTTCACGGCAAATTCAATTTTTATTGTCTCAAGGTTCCTGCGGGCAGTTTCGGTTTCAAGGCCCGCGATACGTGAGTTAAGTTTTTCAATGATGCCGGAATATTCCCGCAGGGCTGCAAAATCAACTATCAGCATGCGGTTGTCAACTTCACGCGTGAATTCAAATGTTTCAAGTATGGCGGATATGTTTTTAATTGTGCTGAAGTCCGACGCATAACCGCGCACGGTAGCCCTGCCGCGGTCATATTCAAGCGAAACATCACTCATGTTGGGGACTGCGGATTCCCTTATTCTCTGCATTGCGATTTTTTCATGCTTACTGTCAGTGTACCAGCACCATGCAGACCATCCGCACCATGCAGCGAGAAGCGCCAGGAGCAGTGTTGATACTATTTTGAGTTTTTTGTAGGAAACCTGTTTAACCTCTTCGCGCGGAGTATTAAAGGTTGCCATAAATTCTGTAAAACGTGATTCGGCCGGCGCAAAAAACGATATGTCGCCATGGAACTTTTTAAATTTTTTATTGTATCGTACGCCGGTCTCCGCAGTAAGGGTGGCGGTGCTATTAATGAATTCAAATGATGGCGCGCCGTTAATTACAAAAGCCAGCAGAAATTTTTCAGTGCCCCTGATGATAATCCTTTTGCGGCCGTATCTGATTTCATCAAGCTCCTTCGGGTTTTGACCGCTGAACGCTGTCTTTGCAAATTCGTTTATTGCTACGAGCATGCCGCCTACCATGTCGCGGTCAATTTTTGCGTCGCCGCTGCGGGATGCGTGTACAAGAAGTATTCCGGAGCCTTTCTGAAGCATTAATATCTCGTCGACTATAAATGGCAGAGAGTCCGCGAGAAAAAGTTCCGACACGGGTATGCCGGTAAAGTACGATTTTATTCTGAAGGTGACTGACCGCAGATTTGTAGCCTGGTTAAGTCTTTCGTTAAGGTAATTAACCAGGGTTATGAAAGCTTCGGATATTTTTCGCGATATGATTTCACCGGTCATGGGATATATTGCGTCAAAAAGTTCTTCACGCGGGATAAATCCGCTTTTTTTGAGCATTTCAACGTCACGGCGCAGAAGTTTAATCATTTCGGCATTTTTATAGGCTAGGGATATCTCTTCGATATCTTCAGTAAGTTCGTTGAAACTGACATGGAGAAGATTTTTAATGTCGCTTTTAAACTGGATAATGCCGCACCTGTGAAGCGAATTAAGCCCGTGATAAATGTCCATCTTGGTAAGTCCGGTTTCAGATGAAAGGACAGAATATTCTGTCTTCAGCTCGGTTTTCATCTGGTTAGTGGTTTCTATGAGCACTCCGAGGATTAGAGTCTCTTTCGCATTGAGGTTGAATTTTTTTATAAAGTGCCGCAGTATGGGGTTCTCAATCTGGTTGATTCTTTTGATAATTTCAAAGCTCTGGATGCCGATAGTCTCTTTATTCATATCAGACCGTCTGGGTGAAGTTTAGGATTATTAAGTTCATATCCATCCTTTAAAAAGAGGTCTAAGCAGGCGTCAACCACTCCGGGATCAAAAGATTTACCCTTCTCCTTATGTATAAGCTCAAGCGCGTACTTCAGTCCAAGGGTCTTTCTGTAGGGCCTGTCCGTTGCGATGGTTTCAACTGTGTCCGCCACAGCCAGTATCTGCGCCTCGGTCATCATATTGGCTGCAGTGAGACCGAACGGGTAGCCGCTGCCGTCAAAGCGTTCATGGTGCTGCAGGACAATGGCCGCAACCGGCCAGGGAAACTCAATGTCCTTGAGAATGTCAAAACCTATGGCAGGGTGTATCTTTATTACGTTGAATTCCTCTTCAGTGAGCTTGCCCGGCCTTGTGAGGAACTCGGATGGCACGTATATTTTGCCTATATCGTGAAGTCTGCCCGCTGTTTTAATCCCTTCCACGGTCTCCTCGTCAAATTCCATCTTGCGCGCGATTGCCACTGAGAGGTCGGATACCCGCTCCTGGTGGCCCGCGGTATACGGGTCGCGTTTTTCAAGCGCCTTGCCGAGGGATTGAACTGTTTGGTCAAAGATACGCCGGTTCTTCCTTAAATTCAGCTCGAGTTCAAGAGTCCTTGACTTTACTCTGTCTTCAAGCTGGCGATTGAGTACCTTCAGGTTGTTCTGGAGCATTTCAAGTTCTATGTTGCTTTTTTCAAGCTCAATGTTCCGGTCAGAGATATTCTTGTTGAGCAGAATGATTTCGTTCCTGCTCTGCTGCAGTTCCCATTCAGATATTATGTGCGCGGTTATATCCTCAACAAAGAGAAAAATAGTCTTAGTGTTGGGCGGATGGGCGAGCATGATATTAAAATAGATTTCTCCGCGTTTTAAAGTCCGTGAAATATCGGGTATGCGTAAAGTTTTATCAGTGTCTAAGAAGAGTTCGCGAATGTTCTCTTCGTATCCGAAAAGTTCGGGAAGCAGCTCGAATATTGATATTTTTTTGTCTGCGCGGCCGTCTGCAAGTTCAAGGTAGTCCAGAAATTCCTTTGTGGGCGTAACGGTCAGGTCGTTTGAAATACCCGCTCTGAATATTCTGAAATGAGTTGAGATGAATTTATCGAAGTGATTATCAGACATAAGCCACCATCATTAGCGACGCAATCTCCCGGAACATTTCTTCCACGGCGTCTCCTGTTTTTGCACTTGAAAAAAACACACGGCAACCGGTTGTTTTTTCAATTTCATTTTTAAATTCTGAAACATAGTCCAGTGCACTGCTGTCGAGAAGGTCTGTTTTATTAAGGGCAAAAACAACAGGCCTGTCCGGGCACAATTCCTGAAAAAGCGCATAGTACTTGTTCAGACCGGCTATGGTCTCTTCCCTGGTCAGGTCACCGGTTATTATAGCTCCTGAAGAGCCCTGTATATACTGGTGAACAACTGTTGTGAGGCCATCGTTTCCCGCAATATCCCATATAAGCAGGGTGGCATCCGGTTTTCCATCATTCAAAGAAACTGATTTTTGTGATACACGCACACCTATGGTGGTGAGATACGACTCGTCAAAGACATTCTCTACGAACCTTCGTATAAGGCTTGTCTTGCCCACGGAGAAATCACCGAGCATTATGATTTTAAATTTATTTTTTGACATATACATTCATTCAAAACAGCTCTATTCTGTAACCAGTTCAATTTGATTGACACATATAGTATATTATATATAATAATCAATAAAAAAACAACTGACCTTTTTCCTCAAAAAAACCCCCGTAAAAATGAGGAGACATAAATATGAGAATGGACAGATTGACTCTGCGGGCGCAGGATATTTTAAACAGCGCCCAGAATATTGCAACAGAGCGGGACAGCTATGAAATTCAGCCCGAACATATGCTGAAAGCCCTTATAGAGCAGGAAGGAGGGATTTTTTCCTCTATTGCCCAGAAGTTAGGGGCGCCTGTTAACCAGATAAAGAGCGAGCTGAATGAGTATATTGACACCATGCCGCGCCAGAAAGGCGCGGGGCCCGGCGGCGGGTCACTTTCGCCTAAATTAAGGGATGTGCTGAACATTGCCTGGAACCATGCGGTAAAGCTTGGTGACCAGTATATGAGCACTGAGCATATAATACTTGCCCTTGCAGAGGCCGACAGCCCCAGAGCAAAAAGTATTCTTAACTCGCATGGATTTAACAGGGAGAGCCTGCTTCGTGTTTTAATGGATATCCGCGGCAGCAAAAAGGCCGATGACGAGAATGCTGAGGATAAGTACAATGCTCTTTCCCGTTTCAGCCGGGACCTTACGGACAGCGCCAGAGTTAACAGGCTCGATCCTGTAATAGGCCGCGACGAAGAGATAAGGCGCGTGATGCAGGTTTTAACCAGACGTACCAAGAACAACCCGGTTCTTATAGGTGAACCGGGAGTGGGTAAAACCGCGATTGTCGAGGGACTTGCCCAGCGCATGGTGGCAGGGGATGTGCCCGAGAACCTGAAGAACAAGCGCCTTGTGGCGCTTGACATGGGATCACTCATAGCAGGCGCGAAGTACCGCGGTGAATACGAGGAGAGGCTCAAATCGGTAATTGAGGAGGTTGAGGAATCCAACGGTGAGATAATACTTTTCATTGACGAACTGCATACGCTTATAGGCGCCGGGGCAGCCGAAGGGGGGATGGACGCGTCAAACATGCTGAAGCCCGCACTCGCGCGCGGAGACATGAGAACTATAGGCGCAACCACCCTGGCTGAATACCAGAAGTATATTGAGAAGGACAAGGCGCTTGAACGCCGTTTTCAGCCGGTGTATACCAATGAACCGTCTGTTGAAGATACAATAGCAATACTGCGCGGACTCAAAGAGAAGTACGAGGTGCACCACGGTGTGCGCATATCGGACTCGGCGTGCGTTTCTGCGGCAATACTTTCGGACAGGTACATAACAAGCCGTTTTCTGCCCGACAAGGCTGTTGACCTTATAGATGAGGCCGCGTCTCTTATAAAGATGGAGATCGACTCGATGCCTACCGAGGTTGACGAGACCGAGCGCCGCATACGCCAGCTAATGATCGAAAGCGAGGCGCTTAAAAGGGAAAAGGACCCGGCCTCGAAGGAGCGGCTTGAAAAGATCGTGCGCGAGCTTGCTGAACTTAATGAAAAGAAGAGCGTCCTTGTTGCCCAGTGGCAAAAAGAGAAGGACATTATAAAGAAGATCAGCAATGTAAAAGAAGCGATTGAGCAGTACAGGATCGAGGAGCAGCGCGCTGAGCGCGAAGGGAACCTGAATCGTGTGGCAGAGATAAGGTACGGCAAGATTGTTGAACTGGAAAAGCAGATCGCTGACCTTAATATTCAGGCAAAAGAGATACAGGGGGATAATTCGCTACTTAAAGAGGAGGTTACGGACCAGGAGGTCGCGGCTGTGGTGTCGCGCTGGACCGGTATACCCGTAACACGCATGCTTGAGGGTGAAAAGGATAAGCTTCTGCGCATGGAGAGTATACTCGAGAAGCGTGTTGTGGGGCAGCGGCGGGCAATTGAGGCAATATCGGGCGCGGTGCGCAGATCGCGTTCAGGCATACAGGACCCGAACAGGCCGGTGGGAACATTTATTTTCCTGGGCCCTACGGGTGTGGGGAAAACCGAAACAGCAAAGGCCGTGGCAGAGTTTATGTTCAATGACGAAAAGGCCATTGTGCGTATAGACATGTCCGAGTACATGGAGAAGCACGCGGTCGCCAGGCTTATAGGAGCGCCTCCAGGTTATGTGGGCTACGAGGAGGGAGGGCAGCTTACAGAGGCTGTGCGCCGCAGGCCCTACAGCGTGATCCTCTTCGACGAGATAGAGAAGGCGCACCACGACGTGTTCAACATCTTTCTGCAGATACTTGACGAAGGCAGGCTGACCGATTCGAAGGGGAGGGTTGTGGACTTTAAAAACGCCCTGATCATAATGACTTCAAACATCGGCACGTCCTATATAAGCGACACATCGATTCCCGAGGCAGACAGGGCTGCCGGTATCGAGGCCGAGTTGAAGATGAACTTTAAGCCCGAGTTTTTAAACCGCATAGACGAGATGATTATTTTTAATCAGCTTACTAAGGAGAATATTGCCGAGATTGTCAAAAATCAGCTTTCGGATGTTGCAGTGCGCCTGAGTGAACGAGGCATAAACCTCGAGATTACGCGCAAGGCCCTTGACTTCCTTGCGGAAGAGGGGTACGATCCGCAGTTCGGGGCAAGGCCGCTAAAACGCGCTATACAGAAGTATATCTTAAACCCGCTCTCTGTTAAGCTGCTTTCAGGTGATTACACGGGCAGCGCGAACCTTAAACTGGACATCAAGAATGGAGAACCGGTTTTTGTATAGTTAATGGCGAGAGCAACAAATTAAGTATACTTATCCCTGTAAAGTACCTCCTATTCAAGGAGGTACTTTTCTCTCTCCGAATTTTCGGGGTCAGAGCATGTTCCCGGGGGGCAGAGCATGTTCCCGGGGGGTCAGAGCATGTTTCCCGGGGGGCAGAGCA